>Ga0123354_10011712_pt1 | contig 13579 bp, 8 predicted proteins | sample TergutLab28metaG_2_FD_97872 | JGI IMG/M metagenome (GOLD analysis project Ga0123354, IMG submission 97872) | Labiotermes labralis P4 segment gut microbial communities from Petit-Saut dam, French Guiana - Lab288 P4 | ecosystem: Host-associated > Arthropoda: Insects > Digestive system > Gut ... | reverse complement strand
ATTATCCCCCCATCTACGCCTAGGTCTCCCCAGTGATCTCCTTCTCCCCGGTTTCCCCACCAAGACCCTATACACCCCCCCCCCCTCCCCTCACCCATACGCGCCACATGGTAGGATGATTTTTATGTTCGTACATATTCTTTATGCATTACGCTACGTTACGGTGGTACTCCGAGTTATGATTACAAACCTGAAAACGTGTTTACAAAGCTACTATACTGACATGTACAACATCCGATTATATTTGATAACTGAGATTACTGTGACTACACGTTTCGGTTGGTAAAAAGCCATTTTTGAGTCCATTTCAGGCGCTTTCTATATTAAATCTCAGCACAGTGGGTATTACGCATTGGAACATTAATTTATACATTTGAGTTTCTTTGCAATTAAATATATCAAATTATAACTTCGTCAAAATTTATACGGCATCAAAATTCATTCGACGTTTGCTCACTACTGTAAGTAGTAATGAATTATTGATGTTAAGAGAGTAAAATACGAATCTTGAACAGTGAATCTGAATAGACGCAAAAATGGTCGTGGTTTAGTGTGAGGTATTATCTCTGCATCTGCCTGGAGGATGTGATGAAAACCAAATAATAATCTCCTTTAAAACTGCGAACCTGTGGCTCGTAATGTAGTAGAAATAAGGCCTTCACATATGTGTGTATACGTTTGTACAATACAGGCAAGTTGCTTCAAAAGTACAGTACAGACTCTCCCCAAAACGCAGCTCGACAAACACTACAAGATAAAATTAGAAATAAAAGGTTCAGAAAGATATGAGCATAATTGGAAAAATAATGGCGTCGCGTAGTCTGGTAAACATTTACGTTTCGGATTGACATCCATTATGTTCTACTCCTACACAGACTGTAGGTTCCTCCGAAACTCTGGTAAGTTTATATCAGAATAAGTAGTTTTTTACACGAGTACACAGTACTCTTCCCACTTAACTCCGTGAGAATTCAAATTCCACCTAAACGTACATAACGTACAAAATAAAGCCACATATAACAGAAATAACACGGCAATCCACACAGAAAGAACTGTAACCTTTTTTACGTTCATATAAAGACGAACAACAAATTACACATTTACACCCCAAGTACAAACAGAACTTCAACCACAATTCCCTATTTCGACTACAGCTAAAACAGCAACGTACACAGTTTGTATAAAATCTGATGGGTCTCATGCTTCTGTAATTGGCCCTCGGGCTGATGAGTCGCACGTGAATAAACTTGAAACGAACTGCATTATTCACCTCTGCGTTTGGGAAGGTACACGTGGCAACACTTTTATGCCCGTTCGCAAAATTGCGAAACACGACTATTGGCTTCGTCATGTATGTCTGTCCGTCCGTCTGTCCGCATGGTACTCGGCTCATACCGAACGAATTGTCATGAAACTTGATATTTGAGTATTTTTTAGAAAATCTGTCTACAAAATTCAAGTTTCATTAATATCTGACAAGAATAACGGGTGCTTTACATTAAGACCTATGTACATTTATGACATATCTCACTGAATTCTTCTTAGAATGAGAATGAGACAAATGTTGTAGAGAACATCAAAACACATTTAATTTCAATAATAATTTTTTTTCTCGAAAACCGTTCGGTTTATGAGATAATGCGGAAAAATGTTGAGCCGGACGCCACAGATGACAATATACTATGGCGCATGCGCACTGCGTGCTGGATAACTAAGGCCACAGGCACTCAGACGTGTCATACTTAACTACTTTTCCACTGCAACAGTGGTTGCACAAACAGGCCGCCATGTTACGTACACTGCTTGTCTAGTTAAAGCGTGAAATCATTACTACGTCCACAGTTTATTTCCCCAATTTATTCACGAATCTCGTACCTTCTGAGATTTGACGCCCCGTCGTTTCGTGAGTGGTTCCCGACGTTTCGAAGCAAAGCACTGCCTTCAACCTCAGTGGTCAAGTGGACCAAGAGGATTTCATTTCTACTTGATGTATTTGATGGGAGAAGAAATTACCTCTACAGTCCTGAGATTTATCAGAATAATATTTTCCGCACATTTAGGCTCTCCCTCCTGCATTTCATCCGCAAACACCCCCAAACTTCAAGCGAATTATCTACAACTACAGTTTCGCATTCCTTCTTATTTGTAGTTATATGGAACAAATCCGGTATGCACGCATAGTGTAACAGTTTTGGCACCTTCATTATCTTTTTTTAAGTTAACTCAACCATAAGACTTAACGCAAAAAAAAGTGTACAGACATAAAACGTGCATCATTTTGCTCTGCAAGCTGTGTTCCAAACATACCGTTTCTAAACATGTAGCCAATTACGCCGGATGCCGACATGCATACGTGCAATTATTTAGGCCAAGCGCTGATTATGTTTGAGCGACTTTAAATAAAATTTTAATTCACTGCCAAATTTTAGTTAAACACCCTACAGTCGAATTTTATGTAACTCCCACCAGCGGTTTTCTAGTTCTTTCATAGGGTAATTTAGTATGAGGGCGCGTCTAAACGGCTACTTTAACAAGCAACATTACACAATTCCGGATGACACAACGACTCAGAATGATGAATGGATAGAACAGACCGTTCATATAGGATTGGTAACCCTAGGTCGTCGTACCAACTGACAGGCGACCGATATAAGAACCCGTTTGACGTCATACAGCACCTATATTTAGGCGAATGCTCCGACCTGCTCCCAACCGCCTAGCGAGATTCAGATTACAAATACTACAGCACACCGGAAAGGGACGGGGCCTGCGAACCGGACACGCTATTTGGGCCCAAGATAGGAAGAGTAACACGAAATTGGAGAAAACCGCATCAAGACGAGCTTCATAATTTCTCATGTTCACCAAATATTATTTGGGTGATCAAATCATGGAAGATGGGACGCGCGGAACATGTAGCGCGTAGTGGGGCGATGAGAAATACATGCAAAATTTTGTTATAATAATATGAAAACATCACTTGGAAACCAACGAGTAGGAAGTTACATTAAATTGAGTTTATATAAATAAGTTGCAAGGATGTGGACTGGATTCATGTAGTTCCAGATAAAGACCAGCGGCGGTCTCTTGTGGGCAAAGTAATGAATTTTCGCTTTGCACAAAGGAGAAATTCGTGATTAGTTTAGCGAGCATTACCTTCGTAAACACCCTGTTCCATGCAGTTAGTCATAATCATGCAAGCATCATGACAAAAGTGCAAGCGAACACACACCTTCATGAAAGTCCTGAAGCGCTCAAATTGACTGGTGCTGAATTCCTCCTGCAGAAGTGACATATCCAGTCGACTGCGCCGCACGACGCTACGGCGTCGTCTCGACACCTCGTCGTCCATCCCGAACCACATCTCCATCTTCACCTTAAGAGCCTTCTGCTCGAATCACTCCTGTTATGCAGCAAGCTTCAACCTAGTCACACCAACTAGTTGAAGAAACGCGCTAAGGTAACTAGGCCCAATCATTAACACTTGGGCCCTTTTCAATGCTCTACCCACAAACTCACTATAACAGAGGCAACATCTTCAAAGCGTTCAGCGTAACCGCAAGCAGCTGAAAACTGCTCAGCTCACTATCCTGCTTGCTTAGGTTGCAATCGGATCTGTTCAATAGGATATTACAACAGCTGCAATAGGCATTGTTTGTTCAGCGTAACTAGCTGAAACCTGCCAGTTCACTAATCCGAATCTTTATGTTCCTTTCAGTTTTATGTTCAAAAAACCAACACAACTGAAGTAACAGTCTTCAGAATAGGCAGCCGAAATTCGACCAGCTCAATAAACCTGTGTAATTAAGCGTCATACAGTACACAGTACGGTTAGTCAGTGACGAACTGGTGTTTAAAAAACACTACATCGTCACAGAAAACAACATGATCGAAAGCGAGAGTAATTTAAGCCAATAATCGAAATAATTCGATATTTTAGCGTTAGCCATCGTCTCGTGGGAAAACTAAACATACCGAATGATTTCAAATTCTATAAATTGAATTTAGTACGCGAAGGAAGTAACGGGCTTCAACGTAGGAAATCACATTATGCTTCTCCAGCAACGTTCACTGAATTCAGTTCGGTGTAGTTTCAGTTAACACCGATATTTCTTTCAACGCCAATAAAATGTTAGCTCACACAAGTCAACAAGGATATAGGAACCTTCGATGGTGTAATACCGTTGTGCTCGGTAATAAGGTTTTTTTTTTACTAAAATACACCAACTTGTACCAAGGGTACGTAACATTAAGGAAAACTAACTTTTTAAATTCATTCTGACAGGTCGCTTCCGCATCTGGACCCAACAAGTTTGTATCACGACAATACTTTGAAGGAAAATGTAAGGTTATTCATACACGTGTTCAAATAAGAAACGCTCAAGTTTAGTCTCGTTTACACAGCGTCATTGTGCAAACTGCGTACTGAGTAATAGTTCACATACGAATGTACCATGCAAAGATTGTGGACAATAAAAGGGATATGCGTGTTAACAATTCCGTCATTGTTATAATTAGCTGACTTATTTAGGAAGATCTTATTCCGTTCACTATTTTTTTTTAAAGTGAAAATAAAAGTGTGCTGCGTTATCGGCCACTTACAAAACCGTTTGTCATAGTGATCATACAAAAGTATATTTCTGGCGTTTCCTTATCGTCCTAGCTCAGAATCTATAAATGTTCCTCCATATGAAATTAATCGCCTATGAATCATAACTTAAGACTTCAATTCTGAATGAAGGCATCACGATGTGCTTGTAATTCAATTAACGTTACACAATATACGTCAGCACAATAATAAAAGAGATTGTGCTGACGTATATTGTGTAACGTTAATTAAGACTTTAAAGGATATAAAGGTCCACACAAGTCATTTGGGCTCAACGCATTCTTTGGTTTTAAATATGAATACATTTCACAATACACTTCGCACGTTCATTATTATACGGACATACACTCAGGCGAACGTGTAAACCTTTAATATTTCATCCGGCAACTATATCGTACTGGGAATTTGTAGCAATGAAAATTATGCGGAAAATTGATTAATAAATGGTATAACTCAAGAGTAGGTGTTGGAAAACAGGCGCAATACGTTCATTCCATAATTGACTGTTATTAATTCCTGCCAACTTAAAAACAGAAAACAACAGCTACGGCTGGTATCGAAATCAAAGGAGAACAAATTTATAAATCCTGCGGGCAAGTCCTTCCAATTCCAGTACTCGAAATGCATTGGTTCAAATATCTAAATATATACCCCATCACTCGTCTGTGCCGGGTTTCAAACTAACATAAATAAATAAATAAATCAATAAATAAATAATTTCAAACTCCTTGTCACTGAGTAGCGTATGCCTTGTGTGTGAAAGGAAAGGTCGCAGGATAATAATCAGATTGTAATCTTTCCGTTTGTGACACCGAGTACAGAAGAACATAAGATTTCTTCAAAACGTCATTAATCACTAGCAGACTACACAGGAAAGTGAAGGTTTTGCTTAATTAATTACCATGTCAAGAAGACGTTCTATATTTATTTATGATTTATGAACGAAGCTGTCAGACGACCGCAGTTTATATAGTGTCGAATGTTGGAATCATTAATGAAAGGTGACAGCGAAGTGAAATCGAAGAAAACGCAACGATCCAGGAATTTGCGTCGAGAGACTCGGAAAACATACAACACACCTGTCGCAGTGTCGTTTTCCCGGCCAAGACCGCGAAGTCGTATGGGGCAGTGGAGGTATGTGCCATGCTTTAATAACATGGACACTATATAGGAGTGGTCATCTTCACGTCCCGGTCGCTGCAAACCCCCTCCTGAGAAAAGAACATGGTACACACTGCATAGGAGGCTGGATGAGCACCATATCCCGTATATTAACCATAGACCAGGAGATGATCCGTTCTAGGAATACGATAGATGAACGAGCGCAAGATTTCGTGATGAATTACGAGCTGCTACTACCCGTGTTGAAAGCATACACACAGTGAACCGGCTCACTACACTCTACTAGAAATGCTTGATGTTTTCAGTACGTGTCTAGTATTGGAACAGTCTGTCGCTCCTACCAACAGCAGTCCACTAGTCCCGCTTGTAGTCAGCAGTCTCCCGCACCGCACCTCATACCCCCCCCCCTTTCCCGGGACCATCACGTGGTCAGTGGCCTACTAACGTAGTGAGGAAAAATTTCCGTCTTAGCTTGCTCCTCCGCACCGTAGGCTGGTCACCTTTCCGAGCTACACGGATCAAAGACAATGCAACAGCAGTGGCAGTAGTAAAAATGCTAATGACACCAAGTTCTATGAATTGACAAGTGATGAGGTTTATGAATTCATCGTGCGTTATCACACTCGTCCTTCTGAGTACTTTCCGCGATTTACGAAACCGAAATATACGTAACCGTTACCTTCAGCATATTTACAAACAATGGCACGTCGTATCTGCTTAGACCTACAGAAGTATAGGACTGTCCATTAATCACGTAACAGTATAAACGTCCTTAAAAGCCCCAGTACTTAAGGGCACAATAGCAGTACTGGTTGGTTTAACCCCGAAGATACGAAAACCTGCCATGACATGATCCCCAGCCTGTTCAAGTCACCTACCATCTCCTCATTCCGAATGGATACCTGAAAAGGTTTTCTCACAAAAATTCTATACGCATTCCTTGTGACACTATTCATTTAGGCCTATGGTTTATATAACGACGCAGTCTGTAATAGATTACAGACAGTCGTCAATTAAATCTAGCGAATAATGCAATGCGAAGGATGCGGATGTAAGCGATGGCGGCCTCATCTGGCTTACAATGTCGGGATTTTCCGGAGGAACTGAGAAAACCCACGCGAAACCTTCCAAAATCTGCATGCCTCCGAACTCTCAGAAAGAAGTTCTTCTGTCTATTCTATCACAACGCTGGGTAATAGCTCCAGACAAGCTCAGATTCGATAAGCATGCCAAGAAATTGCTCGCCTTTGTTGCAATCCCAAGGTAGTATCGTGTACACAACGGCCCGCATGTGCTGAAGTGCGGAATAGGTATTATACAACCCTCTTTATTCCCCTGATGTACTGTCACTTCTCACCCGACTATACCTGACATCTACACTTGAACTAATGCCGCTGAATAACCAATGAAGGAACAATATCCGTCTTTGGGATTCGCTTGTTGGGGTACATCAAGATTACGGTGTTCTGATACGTGTTGCTGTGTAGTCTGGGAGGCAGGTTCCACGATTTCGCATAAATGTGCCCTTCCATATTCAGGTCAGGCGTCTCCTCCACCCTTGACAGAGGCACAGCCTGCGCCGAAGTGTTGGTACCCACGTAAACTGTACCGCATCACATAGTAGAATACTGTATTCTTGATTCACACGAATAATATGGCCTCGTGAAAATTTGGGAGGGGATCGGCCCAATGCCAACATTATAACATTTACGACATTTCTAAAAGAAGCAAGTTATGTGTTATTTTCATAGAACATGGAGACTTACTACGCAAGTATACAGGCCTAAATATCAACAAGACAAATGCCCGAATTAGTACATGTCATTATGGAATCGGAACGTTTGGGAGGAATAATCGTATAACGTTCAATATAAGCAATCGAGCTTTCGTCTCCATATTGCATCACTGTCAAAACCCCCGAAACATAAACCTGAAGGCAGAAACAGAAGTTGTTAATAACAAAGTGTCTATGCGTTAAGCAAAGAGGTGAGGTCCACAATAACGAACGTACCAAAGCGTTTTTGAACCAAGTGAAGTCCACTGACTGATCGACGGATTTACTGCTGCCAGACAACTACTGCTAGAGCCCGAAGGTTCATAACCGCTAACATAAAACTCTCACTGGATGAGAGAATCTGAGCGCTCTCAACATATTACTTAGGTATTAGTGGGTTTCTGCACTTTATTCATTATCACAATTCTAAACAGCACACCATTCTCAAAGAATCTATTTTCGACCAGTGATTAAGACTACCGTAGCTTAGTCTAACGGGCCCATTTCAGCAGGCCAGATAAACAGCCTACCTGTCTCTCCATAGGACGCAAGTAGATGCAGTTCCCGAAATGTTGTGTTCTGTTCAGAATGTCAGACGAAGGACAACGAACAGAAACCCAAAAACACTAACAGTAACATAACGTAGTCACAACCCTATTGCTTAAACCCATTTTATTAACATCCTCACATATTAGCGTCGATTTCTAAGAGGTGACACCACAAGAAAACTCCTCACAGAAACGAACGCGAACGCAACTTTCTTATTTTAACGTTTGCACTACACGTCCAGACAACAGCACCCTCTACTCTTTATCACATACGCTGTTGCAACATAACCAAAACACGCAAGGAAACGTCATGTTTTCAGTTTCGGTAACTTCAAAGAGATATACAATAAAATTTCGAAGCACACAGGACTGAAGAATACAGCGACACCGTATGAACACACAGTCTGTCTCCGGCTTCGCCACAATTCCAAAATGTATACCCGCACATAAGATGTGCAGTGTACAATGTGAAGCCCTGGACCTACATACCACTCTGATGAATCCCTCTGGCTGGCGCTCTGCCTCAAGTCATCACCACAGGAGACGCCAGCGTCGCGACGGACGTGTGTGTGTGTGTGGGGGGGAGGGGCACACAAAAAGGAATTCTCTACAGCCTTAACACAAAATATGAGCCTGAAATTACGAACCGATGGCGTACATTCAGCGTCGCTCAAACTGAATTTCGGTGGTGGCAACGAATCGAGCCTCGTTTATTCATATGGGATTTGACATTTTCGGTTCACATGGCGGCAATTATTAGAGTATTAGATGTAATATTGTGCACTTTGATTTCGGAGGAACCCGCTATATGTATCTTCTGGAAAGAAGGGACAGCAACGTTGTACTAAAAAAGATTATACCTATGTATAAAACTACACTGCGTCGCATCTAAAAAAGCCGATTCTTATATTAAATTAGCGGTATCCACAAAGGCGAAATATATATTGTCGTCGTCTGAGTCAAAGCACTGCGTAGTATCGGCCACAGTTACCACCGTATCATACTAACTACTGTTTCCATATTCGGAGCTGAAACTACACCGTTTCACAAACCAGAAGATAACACGCCAGCTCACTCTATGGAAGGGTCTGCAGGATCTTCAAAAGGAACAGATTAAGAAATCCCTGTTTCTTAGGCACCAGAAGATTCATCACCGTGTTCATCGCCCTCCAATGGACCCCATCCTGAGTAGGCCCAATCCAGACACACTCGTATTCTTAAATTAATTATGAGATTACCCTTCGATCCGCTCAATTCTCCCAAGTGACTTCCTGTTTTCTTTTCCAATAGAAATGTTCAACGCATTTCCCTTCCCCAGAGCCGGTGCTGCTCACGAGGAGGTCGTCTACGAGTATAGCACTTCACCGCAACAATCCAGACTTTCACGCAACAAAAAGGACAGCGTATGAAGCCAACCGTTTCCACAGGCTGTCGACAGACGATTTTCAGTATTATCGTCCATTGGAAATTTGGTTCCAGTGGCGTACGACAAAACAATCGATGTGTCCGTTAGTATGGTTAATGATGGACTGTATTAATTGGTCATGTACAACTTTAAATTCTTGTCTCATTTATCGAACAGATATCAAGGTAAAAGTGTTAGCTATATTAGAGTCTCAATCACATATCAACTGACTATGGTGCGTTTAGAGTAGGTGTTTTTGATCTCAGTACTTTCACTGTCAGGGATGGTCTGCAGTAATCAGCGCTAAACATACTCACCAAAAGTGCGTCGATTTTATCGTTAACATTCATAAACAGTTGTGTCGATTGCAACTACATCAAAAATCGTAAATGAACTGGAGTACTGCACAATGAAGCCGAAACCGGTAGCCGCGGGGTCTAACGCGTATGTCTGCGGCGGCTCGCTTGCTGGGATTGTGTTCGAATCCTGCCGAGGGCATGGGTGCTTGTCTCTTGTGAATATTGTGTGTTGTAAACGTAATGGTCTCTGCGACGGGCCGAACCCTCGTCCAGAGGAGTGGTACCGACTGTGCGTGTGCGTTTGTGTGTGTGTCATTTATTGTGATTAAGCACAACAATAATCCTCTACATCTACAACGAACAGGTAGAAAAGATCACGCAAAAATGTATGTCACGACAACGGTAAACGTGTTTTCATGACAAAAGAAAGATACGTCGAGGTATACAGCGACGGTAGCCAAGAACATGCCAACTGGGAAAACTCTGTGGGACAAATGCTCAGAGAAAGCTATAGAAAGTTGATTCGGCCTGTTATGTACGAGACCTCAAGTAGAAGGCATTACGTTACCAACAAATATAGCTTCAGCTCAACATAAGAAACTCGCCTGGTGATTATACACGGAGGAAGACGTCGAATGTTGAGACCACTGCAGAAGAAACATAAGAATATCACAGTTCAATGTATTACTCTTAGCTTAGTTTTTTGTAAAGCTTATCAGAAGAAACGTAAGGTTCATAACATACGGATCAATTGTCACAATATGGTGTTCAAAGAAAAGAAATCCAGATGTCAAGCCGATCTGAAAAAACGCAGTCCCAGTGGGTGGACGATTTAAATTTGTTCTTGTACGTTTATATCCAGATAATTTGACGAAGTGCGTACAACTGAGTCCGTTAAAAACAAAACGATCCAACGTGGTCGCTATTTTTTAATAGGAATATGTGCTACTGTCAGGGTTACGTTTGTTTTGTAAAGTGACAGCGGGAGTGAATTTGCTAATTAGGATGTGGAAGAAGTTCGGTCAACGTGGGATGAATTAAAATTGTTCATGCGAAACACAGGTACGGGCAAAATCAAGGTTTTGTTGAGTGTGCTAACAAATACGTTGAAGCGAAGAAAAAATGCTAAGTTTTCAGTCAGACACAATGTATGTATTTTTTTTTCGTAGGTACAGGCCACATGATTCGGAATAATTAACTAATCCATCATCAGGACTTTGTGTAAATTCGAAACAAAAGCCTGTACTTCCGAAAAAAAAATACATGTAGTGTCTCATTGAAAACTGCATTTTTTTGCTCCACTGAGCTATACAGAACGTGATGTATTCAATTAAATTAAATACATTGAAGATAATATGTGAAGTCTGGCTGCAGAGCAATCAAACGCGCAAGCGGAGTGACGGTTTGAATTTTGTACAAATCATAAGAATAAAGATTACCAAACAGAGATCAAATGCAACCTTTATGAAACAATGATAGGTTCGTCGATGAAAGTAGGTCTCAAAACGTCGTGCCTTCCTGATGAAAAATAGTTTGAATTTTTAAACGAAGAAAAGCATTGAGCAGTTTCTAGGAACGTAGGAAACAGAGGTGTAATTGGCAGATACATCGTTGAAATGAAGGTTTCAATTATAGAAGGCACTGACGTCGTGAAAGAACGAGACAACAATGTTCAAGAAGAGGCTGACAACCATAACGTTAATGAAACAGGCAAGGATAAACAAACAGGACGGTCAACAAGACATGGAGTTATTTTTTTGTGCAGAAGGAAAGTACAGATAACGCAGGTCCAAGTGGCAAAACAAGCAAGAAGATTTAAAAAAAAAATCCATGAGATCTTTCATATTGGTAAAATTCGAGCAGTTGCTACTGTGTGAATGTGAACTCCTGACGCGGCTTGAGATATATGTGGCTCATAAAATACGCTGGCAGTAATTTTACCAGTTGGAAAATCTTATGAATAAGGAACCAAACATGCAACAATTATTCAACTGTACACAAGAAACCAATTTAATATTTCCGAAAAAAAATATTAAAAACTGCCTAAAAACTGTCGTTTTTAGGCTAAAACATATCTTTGCAGAAAGCATTACAAGTCAGACCCGTGCAGTTGAAAATACACCGCGCAGATTTAAGTGTAATGACATCGTGTACTGCTTTTAGTATGTAATTTTGTTAACTTTCGGTGTTTTCGATTTTTTTTCAATGTTTAAGACAGTGCTTACATCACTCTTGTTAAGGATACAAAATTGTTTCTACCGAAGACATTGTAGTCCAAAAAATGCATCTGAATAAATATTTTAAAAATTTAAATTGAAATTGAAAGAGTTTTTAAAAACGTATTTGCTTTTAACGATCCAACTGTTTGCGTAGTTTTTTTTTTATTTGCGTCATTTATTGTTTGTATCAGTTCCTGTCAAGAAAGTGAGGTTAATACTTGAAAGGACGTTGTAAGCATAATAATCGATGCTGCAAAAATGGTAATCAATATGTGAAACGAACGTCTAGCATTAAAACAGTGGTGGTGGTGCCCATCCACAGAAGTTACACAACTAAGACGTGAGAATTTACGGTTATGTGTATGCAATTGTTCTCACCGTCTTGCGATGCTGTGTAGTCTTGTAATACTGTAAAGAAAAACCAACTTGATGCACAACTTATTCTTACTGTATTTCGTCAACCTCTACATGTTTCGGGCGTATCTAGGTCCATCATCAGGACGTACAAATGTATGTATACAACAATTGGTACTTATTATTCTTTTTAGATGAGTGTATGTTGTCCTGGTTGCATTGGAATCCAACCAGGACAACAGACAGAAGAGTAAGTTGTGCATCAAGCTGGTTTTTCTTGACAGGATTATATCGAGATGCACGGTCAACAAAACATTTTTAAAAAACCTGTGTAGTCTTATTGGTCGATACGAGCGTTTTGGAGAAAGACGGTGTCTCCAAGTTCAAGGTTGAATCCCGACCCTACAGACAGAGGTACCAAGTTCCTCCGAAACTCTAGCACGGTATTCACCAACTAAGGCTGCATGGTGTCACACACCAGAAGACCATACAAACGAATATAAAACGCAGTGGAAATCTAAACGCTCTATTAGTATCCACTTGTTAAAGTTCCTAACTTCAGTGTTTCGAACAAGTGGTGTGCGTACAATCTTGGACTGTTTATCGGTATATGCGGAAATAACCAAAATATAAACATTTAAATGAATCACCGTGCGCAAATAGCCAATTCAGCCTGGTCCAAAAAGACAGTCCTAGCGAATCGGTGCTTGCAACTGAATTACCGCGCCAATGATGCCATGCGATGAGTTAGTCGCCGAACAATGTTCAGTTTCGTCGTCGGAACGTCACATAGGCGCCTGCAGTATTATTAGATCAGCTTCAAGGCTGTCTCAGACTAACATAAAAAAGCCAGGAAATATATGCACGGAGTAACAATGGTGGCACGTTCCTTCCATTTTGTTTAATTATCTCGCAGATCGTTAAGACCTAACGAAAAGTAAATGAAATGCGAGGTTCATTTTATTTTCTTTTATTCAAAACGAGTGCCGCTGCGATAAACATCTGGCGAATTCCGCTCAACACGCGTGCAGAAACACATGGCAGTGTTCATAAAGTGTCCTCGTTTTGCTATTTTAACAAAAACTGAAAAAAAGCCTAAAAATTGTATTGAACCCTCCCCCCCCCCCCCCCCCCCCAACCCTCTTGGAGGAAAAACCCTAAATACTTTTTTTTTAACCCCCAATGAGTTTTGGGGGTCTTTATTTTTTATTATTCTCATTTTATTTTTTATTTCCATCTTTTTTTTTAT
>Ga0123354_10011711_pt1 | contig 13579 bp, 11 predicted proteins | sample TergutLab28metaG_2_FD_97872 | JGI IMG/M metagenome (GOLD analysis project Ga0123354, IMG submission 97872) | Labiotermes labralis P4 segment gut microbial communities from Petit-Saut dam, French Guiana - Lab288 P4 | ecosystem: Host-associated > Arthropoda: Insects > Digestive system > Gut ... | reverse complement strand
CGCAGGCGGCCGCATTCTATGAGGAGGGTATACAAAAACTTGTGCCCCGCTAAGATAAGTGCCTCAATAATGGCGGCGAATATGTGGAAAAATAGTTTGAAGAATGTAGAATCTGATAACAATGAAATTTTATAATAAACCTTACTCGATTTTTTTTTACAGCGGTACTTACTTTCTGAATAAGCTTCGTACTTATAAGTACGGCATTGTTGTGCATCTTGGAAACAATGTCCTACAAAATTAAAGTTACACACACAGTGTGTCTCCTCTAATAAATTACGCATACTGAATGGCTCATCTAGTGACATATCCTGACCGTGTGGCTCTGCTAGCAACTTACGCATACCGTATGACTCATCCAGTAACATATGCCTACCGTGTGGCTCTTCTAATAACTTATTCATAACGCGTGGCATATCTAGTAATTTACGTCAGTCGAGTGCCTTATCTAACTAGTAACTTGTTGATATTGTGTGGTTTATCAAGTGACTTCTGATGTACAGCTAACAACACACCTGTTCCTCGTCCTGTTTTTACTTTTGCCTCAGACGCAAGTCACTGATATCCCAAACATAAGGGTCAAAAGGTGCTTGTCTAAAGCAAAGGAACAAGTGTGATAAAATATGTTGGATTAGTTACTAATATCCGATATTTTTAATTATAAACTGTATTTCTTCTTCGTCAAAAAATAAAAATAAAAGAACAACACTATGAGAGACGTAGGACTTGAAATCTATGCAACAAGAAAGTTGGCCACATGAGTTCTGCTCCGATATACATATATATCGTGGTACACCCACACTAACTCTTCCTTACAGTACAGTAGACGTGTTGAAAAATACAGAAATTGATAAATGCAACAGGAATCAAATTATGGTTCTAAAATCTTCATAATCTTGCTCGATGACTGTTTCTCGAACCATCCTCACATGTTACTGTGTCTTCACTTCAAGTATGGAGGCTACAAGTAATACATATGATGTAGGGTACTCAGCTCGGTCAAACGCAAAGTCATTACTCTAATTGTAGATCAGATATCTTCGTAATATATATATATATATATATATATATATATATATAAATATATATCAACAATATTCATATAACCCATGATGGTTTTATGGTAAATATTTTAGCGTAGGCTAGATTTCTTCATGCTTATTCCCAACGTCCATATACCACAGTCAGATATTCACGCCATGTTTTTAAAGAGAGGTGTGTGTGTGTGTGTGTGTGAAATTTAGGTGAAATGTGAGACATTTTTCAGACAGTGTGGAAATATACTGCCCCTTGCTGCGCTCAGAGAGACACCATAAATAATTCCATTTTCGTTCACACTTGCGAAAGTGAGATGAAAACGTTCGGCCGCGAATATTTTTGTCCTTGCAGTTTTGCTGTTGGCTGTGATGTGAGAAGTTCGTTATATTGTGCATAGTAAATGAATGTTCCCAGGGTTCGACTACTTAATTCACAAACATTAAGCAGATTTGTCCCTTGTCTTTTCGAGGCACATCATAAATGTGACTGCGTCGAGAACAGAATACGATTTTCCATAAAATGAGTTCGTCATGTCAAGAAAGCGTTCGTACTATTTTAATTTGTGGCTAAGCAACATGAAAAACCTGCCCAAATAGTGTTGCTGTCGTTTCAGATGACAGCTTTCCAATGCACGTGTAGCAAAACGCAACATCACTGTAGGACGAAGTCTTCTACTAAACTCCGTGGCCTTAGTCCGCACGCGAACTATACCGACAGAGCGGCCGCCGCCGGTCGACGAAGTTAGTGCCAACTTTTGCGGATAGAGGGGCGTCACGTAGTCAGCGCAACGGGTCCCCACAGCCGTTAATCTCTGTTTTCTAGACCTGGAGCCGCTAATTTTTTCATTCAAGTAGCTCCTCAATTGACCTCACGAGGCTCACGAGGCTGAGTTGACCCCGTTCGAGACCCACTACTACTCAGAAAATCTGGTAGCGCCGGGGATCGAACCTGGGACCTCTGTATCTATAGCCAGAAACTCTGACCACAAGACCACAGAGGCGGTCCGAAGTATTCTACACAAAACCAAAAAAAAATTCATTTCCTCAGCTGGCTGTCCCAGACATCGTCTTGCATATACATTTATTAAACAATATCAAAAGTTAACCTAAGAATTTAAGTGCTATAGAAATTGTTAGTTTTCTTAATTCCAAAACGCGGGATCTTTTACCAAAACCCAACAATAGTTTCTCTGTTAGAAAATTCTATACCCTTAGAGATACTGGTAGGTCATTAGGGTATTCAAAACAGTCCGCTACAAATTATCATCTGGCAGTTCCAAACAGTTTCACACACATTTTCTTGGATATCTATAATATTATACTACTATACACACCTGGATTTCTCAAATGGCCTCGACTATTTAAATTTTCCGACGAGACTGGTTAAAAATCGTGGACAAATATTAACACAAAAGCTAACAGTGTGAACAGCTTACAATCAGCATATAAAAACTTATACAAATTCTACAATGCATGAAGGAACGCGATTTTGACAGTCACCTAAAAACAAAGCAAACTTAAAACTAGACTATGCTAGAAATTACTTGAACTAGGAAAGTCTGGAAACAGAAGATAATCAATATAATTCAAAATGGCTTTAATAATAATAAATAAAAGCAGATTATCGTCGCCACAAATCGTCTGCACGCACGAATGTGAACAGGTCGTTACTCTCTTCACGTTGCCACTACATGCGTGTATGTATGTATGTATGTATGTATGTATGTATGTATGTATGTATGTATGTATACGTGGCTCCGAACAGTCGGAGGTTGACTTCACCCCACTACAACTTCCACACAAACTTCCGTACTCTCTGCTACCCGCTCTAATGGTTTCCTCGCCCAACGCAGTGTGGCTATCATGCAGTCAACAATAAATCTTATTAATTTTCCATAAAGGCAATGGGGATGGTTTTCGTGAGCTCCTTTCCTTCATATTTATTCTGTTGCCTTCAGCGCTAAACCTTTGACGTTCTCAACCTTCCAGCTAGGATACACTGTACGTGGAAGAGCGTCATATAGTACGTCACTGTAGGTGCACGATTTGCATGTCGTATGTCACATGCTAAGAAATGAAACTGTCTTCACTCTTACGCCCTGAAGAAGGATGCAGAAAGTATCTCCGAAACGTAGCAAATTTCTATCAGTCTATACGGCGCCATAGGTCTGCGGTTACTCGCTTATACAGACTGTGGGTTCGAATCCCGCCGGGGGCGTGGATGTCTGTCTGTTGTGAGTGATGAGTGTTGTTAGGTAGAGGTCTCTGCGTCGGGCTGATCACTCGTCCAGAGGAATCCTACCGAGTGTGGTATGTCTGAGTCTGATCGTGAAGCCTCGACAATGTGGAGGCCCTGGCCCAGAAGGAGCTGTTGCGCCATGGGGGGAGGGGGATACGGTTTCATATCGTAGTGACTCCAGTAAAAATTTAAATCTCACAAAAGTTTAATATTTTTCTTGCGTTTCTCCAGCAGCACGTTCTGGGATAATATTTAATACCGAGCACAGGCCACTTACACGAGCGCGCGCGCACGCACACGCACACATACACACAAACAAACACACCCACACCCACACACAGCCTCACCAGTCATGACGATACTCATGTTTCATTGCAAGCTTCACATAGTCTTCAATAGACTTGATATTAGTGCAGTTATTCATTCTCCTGTACCGCACACTATACAGTGAAATAATCGGACAATATGTATAGGTTGAAATAGTCAGGAAGAAATCGATCGTTGCCTAATTTAAGGCACGCAATATTCCCGAATTTATCTGGGGGTACCGAAAAAGCCACAAGAAAATTCATTCAGGTTAGTTAACGCATCGTCTGAGATTAAAACCGGACACCTCCCGAATACACATCAGAATGGTAATGACTCAAGACAAATTGATCGGTTTATTCAACATTAGTCACTACCTTGTGGCCAACTTATAAAACCCCCGGGGCGATCTGTTTGGAATGAAATTTGTACCTGAAAATTATGTCCTTTAATCAATTTCTGAATTTCCCATGTAGGATTTCCCTGTGATACTAAACCGTGGCTAAGGTAAAAAAAAAACTCTGGTGTTGCTGTGTCACAATACTGACAGTGGGGGAGACAAATGTGCTGTTAAGCAGATAAAAAGCCACTGGAGTCTGCTGCTGTAAGGCAAAAAGTTCTTGACCAGTTTGCGTATTGACTTACTGCAGTATAACGTGTGTATGAGATGAGGTTTTCATGGCGATTGCCACGAAGACTGCGCTCTGTTGGGATGTTAAGCCCAGTAGACTGGTAAGTGCCACGGCTTCGCAGAAATTTACTGCGACCATCTTCAAAATAAGAGTTCAACCTCTGTGGTAAGTGATATAGGAACAGGAGAAGGAAGAACAGGATGGCGCTAGCAACTCTGAAGATAGAAGGGGCATGTTCATCAGTAACATTTGTACCTACCTGCACAACTATACGGTATCACGTATCAGAAAACATCAATCGTTATCACAAGTTATCGCAACAGGATCACAATCTGAATACGTGAGGTATCGAGAACTAGCTTACGTAAAGATACGACACAAATATCGGTCTGTGTTTGGATTCCACTACTTTTCATTTATTCTGCCAAAGTAAAAAAAGTGACTTCATTATTTAAGATGGAAAACGTGTTAGCCATATTTGGAATGTCACTACTAGAACGAGTCAGGAGAGAAATGTGAATACATAAGGCAAACAAAACATAATCATCACCATCATCATCACCACCACCACCACCACCACCACCACCACCACCTTCTACTTCTTCTTCTTCTTCTCCTTCTTCTTCTTCTCCTTCTTCTTCTTCTTCTTCTTCTTCTTCAATGGCGCTACAGCCTGCATCGGGCTCTGGCCTCATCAACAGTTCGCTGACAGATATCTCCATCCCTGTTAGATGGCGAAGACGCACGTACACAATTTTTTTTCGAAAAATGTAAAGGAAAATTAGCACTTGGGGCACCCAAGCGTCAATGGGAGGGTAATGAAATATCATCGAGAAAGTGGGAAATATTCATCTGGCTGAGAATGAGATCAACTGGCTGTCTTGGCTGTTTTGAACATGGTAATGGACATAACAATTCCATGTTTGGTGAAGAATACGACGTGTTGAAAAAGGCGTTAATTGCTTCACTTGTATGCGTCGTTAAAAATTACATGACGTCATACTAATGGCATTTTTACTCTATATGCTGAGATACTGCTTTATTACTCCCAGACAAATTCCAAATGTATAAAGCATATCATAACCCACATTTCACCCTGCCAAATAATCTCCAACGCTCTGCAGTCAAGAAACCTTGTTTTATATAAACATTTGCGAACAGCTAATATCCGCACATACGTTTCGTCATTTTATAACTACAGAGAAAATAAGTTAATAATAAACATACTATATTTATTTTCCTCGAAGAAAGAGAATTCAGAAATAAGAGTAGGGGTTAAAAGAGAGATGGTCAATAAGCACAGTCCCCTCTCCCTCCCTCTGTCACAAAATAATAAGTCTCTTCACCCCAAATTCAGACATTCCTCCACAACGCCACCTAGTGAGGATAAGCACGTCTTCTGAGGGTTGCAGGATTTTCTTCACCCCCGTTAAGAAAGATCTCATTCCTACCCTCGTGTATGACCATGCAATCCCTCTGCAGATTTCACCCTCTTAGCTAAGAAAAAAGACGCATTTCCTTCTTCCACCCCTAACTTCAATTGCTCAGCATTGCTACTGCATAATCTCTCTCTCACCGAGGACTTCCATGTTGTGATTCCTTCATCCGCCAGTGTACCTCAATTTTTTCTCTCATTTAACAAAATATCTGTACTCTTTAGAACCAGATCATAAATTTCTGTTAATACTATTATGACAACGAAATAGCTGGTAGCGTTTCACTATCCACTATTAAACTAACAGAATCAAGGTTTATGCGATGGGTAGAGCATGTAACACGTAAGGGAGAGATCAGAAATGAGACCACATTTTCAGTTTTAATGCCCAACGGGAACAGATCACTTGGGAGAACTATACTTGCCTAGGAGAATAATATTAAAGTGGATATTAAACAGCGTGTGAGGATGTAAACTTGATTCATCTGGCTCAGAGTATGGGTCATGTGGTAGTAAATATTCAGTTTCCACAAAAGACGAATAACTTTTAGTCTACCTGAAAGAACATCTACTTTCAAGATCGAGTCTTCTGTTAATTAATTAGGAAAGATGGCTGATCGATAACATAAATAAATGAAACACACAACTCTAGAACCATAACAACGGAATTTAGCGACAACCAAGTTAAATGTTTGCTTATTTAAGCGCTAATACGCTTCTAACGAATCGTTATCGCTCCCGTCTCACTCTTCTTCTAACATACTCACGAACTGGATGCTGCAAGCACGCTACCACGTTTAGGAACAGCGTGTCGTCTATTTTAATGAACAGCTGCAGTACATGACGAGAGTAAGAGACAAAAAAAATATGCTATTTCACGATATCAAGGAAAACAGCTGCGCTGTTACACGCTTGAATGAGTCTTGATAACTATTAGGTCTGTCTTAAATAATTCGAATATCTTATGGCGCGACTTTGTTCGTTCCTCTATTCCATTTTTTGACTCAAACTGCTAGAAAATTAACAGGCAGTCAAACAGATTTGCTACATTTTCTGCCGATATTACGTGGGTATTTACGGCTGTAACGTGAATTAATCTGATCAAAATATTTAATATATTAAAATTATAAAAATATATAAATGGTAATATAACTTTGAATATTTAATTATTTTATACATTTTATTTAATGTTATATAAACATAAACATTTAAAACACCATTTGATATATTTTATAATTTTAAAATTTTAACTGTCTTAACACTTGGCTTGTATTTCCCAGATTGATGTATTGGTGCTTGTGCTCCTTTGTATTTGAGACTCTCTAAAGATGGCACCTTGGCGCCGAAACAGGTAGCAGTTCTTAAAACTTACGTAAAGTTCGTAATCCTATTACGTGCATCTGGTCGTGAATTTGATTTATTACACAGGATTATTTACAAATTTCAGTGGTTTAACACACAGGTTAAGGCCAAACATACATCCGTGAAACGATCCTAGGACATATCAACTTTTTGAAATACTTCAAATGTACTAAAATGCTAGAGATTCTCAGGCGCATAAACTTAGAGGGGTCTTGGAAAAGTTCTGCCAGTTAAACCTCGCAGAGCTACCGACTGTACTGGTAGGATACAGTTTCGAATTTGATACACGTAAGAAACAGTGACAAAATCAAAATTATACCGCATCTTCAGAGACAAGAAATTACTTAACAGGTCACATTTCCTACAAAGAAACATGTCGTAAAATTTCAACCAATTTCGTCAATCGCAACAGATATTGCAGGATCCTGAACTCATGGGCCTACCTTACACTGTAGTATACGCACAGGTGTTTGTAATAACAGGACTTAGTTTTGAAACAAAAACTAAGAGCACACCTCTCGGTATTTATATTGTCACAAGATATGTAACTATCAGATTAGGCAGTTCAGGATGCCACTTCGTCCCTCTCACTGTTCGCTCTCTCGCCCGCTTCTTTAGTGGTAGAATTGTGGTGTACCGTCTCGGTCGCGAGCACTCGAGCATGAATCGGGGTCCCACCGTGAGTGCATCGCAAATGCAATACGATTACACTAGAAGTCTTACTGTTGTAAGTTATGCAAGATATCGTTCCGGGAGAAGAGCATAAACCGAGATTTGTCAATGTGAAACATCAGGATGTCTTGTAGTTTGGAAAGCTTGTTCTCAGAATCAACATTTCAAGTACAGCAGAGTCTCGAATTTCGTGAGATATTTCGACTTTTCGTGATCACCCATTTAGTACCAATGTTTCGAGCTTTCGTGACTGTGAGAAATCATTATTAACGTTCATACCTATCAGGCGGCGTTCTACAGGATGGACACTAAAATGTGTTACTATGCTTAAGTAATCACTGCACCATGAAGGCACGTAGTGTTGGAGGTATAGCGCCACACATTCTTAAGCCCAGCACTTAGTGGTGTCAGGATTTATGACTCGGCCGCTTACCTACCGTGCAAAGAGTAGACGGTGTGCACCAGAGCCTATCCGGAATCGATCCACGATCGATTATACGTCCAGCCTGTTGCCTAACCCTTACTTATTGCCTTGCTCATTTACTCTATGGGGCAGAGTCCTTCCTGAGAAGCTAATCGTTTCTCAGCTAGTCAAGAAATTCATCGCACTTTACGAAACCCGTAAGTTCATCGCCTTACTTTATGTCAACCGAAATATCGCTGTCCATACAGAGTCTCAGTAGAACGAATATACAGCAACAAATGTCTCCATGACTTAAGCCTTTAAACGCCGATTTAAATCCCATCTGCCATCTGCTAGTATTATTAGGAGCTCACCAGATTCTCCACGTTAGCAGGGTAAGGGTTAATGGAAAACAAACTGGGTATGGTGTGGAATGGAAGCGGATACGAACTAATATGAAAGGGCCTAACTATACCGGTACACTGCAGGAGAGAGAAGGCCCAGGATAGCCGATCGCACTGTTAAGTTTTTGAACCCATGATCTTCTAAATGCAAAGTACAAACAGTGGGGCTGTTTATGGACTGCACACCCCTTGTGTCGCTACTCGAACTCCCCCTGTTTTATACACACCCATTAAATATTAGAATCTACAGGAATAAACCTTGTTGAATTTGCGATTTCCTGGACATTTTGATCTCCAGAAGTGAATCACCGAACCACCTCGAAATATCGGGGACCAATCACGCAGTGACGCGGTGCCACTTTCAGGACAAACGAAGACATCTTTGCTAAATGTGCTTAACGTCGTACAGTATAAGGTGGTAATAGAAGAATGATCCTACACCAAACAGGGGAGGGAATGGGCACTTTGGGCCGCGATGGTTTATTCAGTGTAGTGACCAGGCTACCTCACCCAATATTGTGCGGGTGATAAAATCGAGAAAAATGAGATGGGCTGGGCATGTGGCGCGTATGGGTGAGGAGAGGGGGTGTATAGGGTCTTGGTTGGGAAACCGGAGGGAAAGAGACCGTTGGGGAGACCTAGGCGTAGATGGGTGGACAATATTAGGACGGATCTCCAGGAGGTGGGATGTTGGTATGTGGACTGGATTGGGCTGGCCCAGGATAGAGACAGTTGGCGGACGCTTGTGAGTGCGGCAATGAACCTTCGGGTTCCGTGAAATGCGCAGAATTTCTTGACTAGCTGCAAACCAGTTAGCTTCTCAAGAAGGACTCTACACCATGGAGTAAGTAAGTACGTAAGTGACCAGGCTACAGAGGAAGCGCTGACCGATTCGGCACGAACTAGAGTCTCTCTCTTCTCCAAAGCGTCGTGGCTGACCCTGAGACGCACTCAGCCTCCTACTGACTGGGCACTGGGATGCGTTATCAGGAGTACAGCGGTCGAGGCATGAAGATGACCACTTACTTCCAACTATGGCCAAAATACAGAATGAGTGGGGAAATGCTTGCACTTTCGCATAAGCCTCATGGCGTGTGCGCAATCGATTTTAGCTTCTCACCTTTCCTACACTTCAAGGGGAAATTGAATCTAACACAACACATGTTATAAGAACACACTATATTTGAAAATGCGAAGTACTCACAATATTTCGGAGGGTTAAGGATGGAATATGAGTTCAAGGGCTAAAAAGAATATCATTTAATGAATTTCTAAGATAACTTTACAAATACGAAGAACGCAAAGTACAGAACGCAAGAATTATAAAAATAAGTGTTCTACTTACCGACCGAACTGGGGCCCCACATTACCACTGTCGAAAGAGGAACTTGCGGTAATGTCTTCGTCTCGAATCGCACCAGACTCCATCCCCAGCGGTGCAATGCACTGGGCTGAAACAGAACCAACAGTATCTCTCAAACATACGCAACTGAACGTGTCACGTGACGTCGCACACTTTTTAGGTGCTTTCGCGAAACTGAGAAAAGCGACTATTAGATTCGTCTTGTCCGTATGTCGGCACGGAACAACTCATTAAATTTGATATCTTAGTATTTTTAGAAAATCTGTCCAAAAAATTCACGTTTCACTGAAATCTGACATGAATAACGGGTACTTTACATGAAGACCAGTACACATTTTTTTGTCTATCTCGTTCACTCCTTCTTAGAATGAGAAACGTTTTAGGCAAAAGTTGTAGAAAAAATGAAAACACACTTTTTTGTTCCATAACTTTTTTTTTCGAAAGCCGTGCCGTTTATGACATAATGTAGAAACATAATGCACAGCCGGGTAGGCCACAGATCGGTGCTGTGACTTCAAAATCGCCGCAGGGCAAAAGATTTCCCTGTTCGGCACAGAAATCTTAAGAGCTATGGCGTTCAATCAGCCCTCCTTTGCAGGTAGTACCTGTGGCACTTCCCCCGAGAGGAAGAGTGACCGCGGTGTGAAACTGGCTACTCACTTTCACTTTCTACCGAAACTAAGAATACGTGGCGCTATGCCTCCTGTTCCACATTACGTTTATGGTTTGATGCTAATGCAGCACAGAGAGAACAAAGTTTGTCATAAAACACTACACCACGCTTATTATCGTGTTCGATATATCCATTAAGCCTTTTACGACTGACTGAGGAGACTAAAGAAAAAGCGGAGAGTGTAGTGCGGGATACTACATATATTACGGCAGGGGGGCCGCTGAAGTTGCGGTTGTCAATGTTCCGAAACACTGTCAGGTCGAGAATCTAAATAAACGCATGCGTAAGCTGTGTGTCAAAATGCAGAGTATCTTTATAATAAGACAGACGGCACTTGGAGGTAACACTGGAGTTGGAAAGGTTAACACATTTCCATAATTACACAAACACAGTAATCACTTATGTTAATTTCTTGGATGAATTCATCACTGATGTTGTCCTTACTTTGGCGTTTCTCTACCGTGTCATGGAGGCTACATTACAGAAAGCCCACTCCCACTCCTGTGAGTCCGAGGACCTAAATACTTTCTCTCCATTCTCGTTTGGATCCAAAAGACGAGGGACGGCAAATTCCTCCGAAAAGTCTGCGAAAAACACTAGCAAACGGTCGGAGAAACGAAACATTGGATAGACAATCAATCGCACACACAATACCGCGAACCCTGTACGTACGTCCGAAGTGTACAATTGAAATTCTGCATCCTTCAGCATTGTCATAAAAAAATTTCTTCACTTTGTATGCAGTGCCCTTAACCACATCAAACTTGATCTACCGTGAAAAATTTTCATCCTGTGCCGTCCAACCCGAACATACCAAGATCCTCAAGAAACCTTCTGAAAGAGGTAAGTTCCCAACAGTTTTTGGCATGACATCAAAAGGCTTGATTACATCCTTATGGGACTCTACATCCAATCAATCACGTACGAAGATACACTTCTTGTAGGTAGCCGATAGATATTTTGGCGAAGTGAAAAGACTGCAGATGGGACGGCAAGGAGACAAAAATCTCACGGCGACACTGGTCACTTACCTGCATGATAAGTGAACGCAGGCTTTCCTTTTATCATACTTACAAGTCTTTCTACCACACAATTAGCCTATTCCTATCAAATATCATAAAAGATATTGTGTTTTCAAGACGTTCTACGACAAAATAAGAAGCCAACCCTATCACAGAACCTTCCAGTAACGTCTGCGCATACATTGTGCATAAAAGCACACATGTTTCATCTCGTACGTAATTTGATTCTGGCTAAGTATTTGTAACGTTTTGTGGAGAATTCAACATGATATGGCCTACTTGCTACAGCATACGGATCTGTTCTAATCACAGATCACCCTGCTGAATTAAACTGTTCTTAAAAGGTTTATTCAAACGGCGGTAATTTCATGTAACATGTTTCCTTCTGCTCAGCTTTGCTGTTTACCAGAAAAGAAATAAGCTGTTGGCATCACTGTTCTGTGTGCCCCACAGTCTCCCGTGATATAACTTTTGAACCAATTAACCGATTTTCGCGAAACTCCTTCAGAATATTATATTGCTCAAGGACATCCCAAAGCCGCAATTTTAAACGCTCTCAAACCAGTAATAACGACACGGCACACACCGATATATATGAGACAGGAGCAATATTAGAGCCTATTGTTATAGGGTTATGACATTACGTATTGTAAGAGACTTATAAAAAAGTATGCAAATCTTGTTGAGATTCTGTTCTGTAAAATGTAATATGACACGATAAACGCCGTATGGAAATACCGTTTAACTTCCTGTTTTACGGCAATAAACTCTCAACTGTTGAAGCTAAAAATGTAGGTGGAATTTGGTACGCGGATAGATAACGAAAATTCCTAAGCATTATATTTTCAATGAAACAATTACAAACATGGCGACGCTGCGTATCTTTAATATTATATCCGACAAATTCGACGTAGGTATAATCATTATTTAGGATGCCACTTTTTTTCACAGAACTAAAAGAAAACAGCATAATTAATAATAATAATAGACAGGGAAAATTCATATTCTGTGAATAAGAAAAGTATGCTTTCATTTCTCATATGCGTTAAAAGTAATTTAGCAGAGCACGTGGCGTCGCAGACCGATGCACATGTCCTGGCCAAGCCAGTAGGTCTGGCGAATCCTGTACGCCTATATTGTAAATGGTATGACGTAACATTATATTTGATGAAATAATTTATGATATAAAGACGGCGAGAGAAAAGGTTTTTCAAAAGCAGCCTCTGAAAAGAGTAATATATCATGACGACAACCTTTATGTACACTGACTATTTTTAATTTGGTATGAAAGGTAACTTTGACACTGATTATAAATGATATTCTTTCACATTTACTGAATAATAAATACCAATAACGCCATAGCCTTCGGAGCATTACATTCATAATAGGAGCAATAATTCCACATACAGAATCAAATCAGGACTGCCCAAAGTATTAAAAAATGATGGCTCATCTCTACAAAATAGATACAATGGAGAAGGTGCTGTTCCACATTCATCACTCTGGTGGAGGCAGGTAACTAATGATGCAGCAAACGCCAATACACCGTAATTACACCTAACATACAGCCATATTATGAGGACACAGCTGAAATTTGAGGACGACAATAGTTTCATGCACCCATAAACACTCAATGATCCATATATTAATGTGGTACTATTAGAGAGGGTGACAGAAATGAGTAGCAGATATTCAAGTGACAGGCTGCTATTAGAATGGCTGAACGTTTCTTGAAGTTAGGAGGAGTGCAAAATGCCAAATTCCAACGCTAAAAAGACACATATACTTAAACAACAACTTCACCTCAGCATATATTACAACACTTGGAGCCATAGGCGTAACTTTGAGGATGCAATGAGAGGCAAATGCCCCTCTAATATTTTTCTACCTAAGAACAGTATTTTTGTCCCATGGGTTGAAGAGGGGGGGGGGGGGGAAAAAAAAAATTAAAAAGGGTTTTGGGGGGGAAAAGGTGAAAAATTTCAAAAAACCAATTTATCCGCTTTTTTTTCCTTTGACCCCTTCTAAAAT
>Ga0123354_10011708_pt1 | contig 13584 bp, 9 predicted proteins | sample TergutLab28metaG_2_FD_97872 | JGI IMG/M metagenome (GOLD analysis project Ga0123354, IMG submission 97872) | Labiotermes labralis P4 segment gut microbial communities from Petit-Saut dam, French Guiana - Lab288 P4 | ecosystem: Host-associated > Arthropoda: Insects > Digestive system > Gut ... | reverse complement strand
GGGGGGGGGGGCAGGTGTAGAAAATATATCGAGTGAGGAGTTCGAAGAACAAAGAATTGAGGCTGACCTGGTAATTTTCATGGTCGAGGTCGGGTTAAATAAAGTCAGCGAACGCCGTAGATTATTTTTCTTGCTGTGCACATGCTGCTGCGTGTGCGAGCGTATTGGCCTAGAGTAATGAACTCGTGGTTCAGTTGAATAGCGCCTTTGCCATGACCTTGAAGACGTCCAAATTTGTAACGTAAATAGAGTAAGTCGTATTGTTCTAGGAAGGTATTGCAGCTAGAGCCAAGCGTGCTTTTTTTGTGGCACACGATTGAAGAGACTGCCGCCAGGTGTCGTTTGAGTTGTGGCTTTGCGAGTGCTAATTTAGGTATACGTTCGCTAGATGGTGCTGCAGTCTCGATTTCTCTCTCATAGGGTAAACTTCCATTTTCGGATTCATAATATCTCGTTGACAAAGCGGACGAGTTCCTTGACGATTTATATTGTTTTTGTCGTCGTAGTTCAGACGGGTAGTGGCAGTCTCTCTACCGCGGAGGCCGAGTTTCGATCTCGGTGAATTTGTGTAGCACGCATTTGCACGGCGACAGATTTTGCTCCGTGTACTTTGGTTATCGCGTGTCAGTCGTTATTCGACAGTGTTCCGTTTTCATTTCTGTTACCCGGGGAATGAGAATGGACCCATTGGGGGCCGCAGTTCTGAGAGATGTAGTTTTCTTCCACCCCGAGAATTAATAAAAAGTATGAGATGTGAAAAAGTACACTGTTTTTGTCTCATTTCGATAACTGGTGGATTATATAATTTGTTGACAGAATAATTCGTAAAATGAGCTGGATAGCTCAGTCAGTGTAGCGGCTGAACAACAGGGTTTTCGATATCCGACGAGGGCAGATAATTTTCTCCTCGCCACGACATCCAATCGTCTCTCGGACTTAACATTGTGATATTGAAAGGGTTCCGAAGGTTTATCCTCAGGTGTAAAGCGGTCGGATTGTTAAACTAATGACCCACCTGTTATCTAATATCGAGCTATGTGGAACTGTACCGCTGTTCCCCATACGCCTTTACGGAGCAGGAACCACTTCACTTTTGCATCTACATGGCCATTAAAAGCTGTACACTTTAGTGAACGTTTTGAGTGGCTTTTGATTATACTGAAACGTACAAGCATTACGCTAGAATGAAAGTTTTTTGGGGTGGGGTGTTCGAGGTGTGTTGGATTTATGTATTTATGGCTTATCTTACGGCTCTGTCAGTGTATGAAATTGTGTGACTTCACACGGTAGAATGTTTAGTGAGTTATGAATGGGAATTATTCGGAAGGAGGTGATGGTGACATAATCGAGGTGCCGTCTTGATAAATACCCGGAGGTATAATTTTTTCTAAAAAAAAAAAAAAAGGCCAACAGACGCTATAGGATGTGTGAATTTAATTTTATTATATAGTAATCACGGGCGGGGCGTGTGGCACGTATGGGGGAGAGGAGAGGGGTACACAGGTTTTTGGTGGGGAAACATGAAGGGAAAAGACCACTTGGAAGATCCAAGCGTATATGGGAGGATAATATTAAGATGGACCTTCGAGAAGTGGGATGTGGGGGCATGGACTGGATCGAGCTGGCTCAGGATAGGGACAGGTGGCGGGGACTTGTGAATGCCGTAATGAAGCTTCGGGTTACATAAAATGCGGGAAATTTCTTGACTACCTGAGAACCGGTTAGCTTCTCCAGAAGGGCTCTGCTCCATGGAGTAAGTAAGTAAGTAATCATGGGCATGTTTCGGCCATTCACGTGGTCATCCTTAGGGTAGTGACGACAAGAATACAAGTGCAAGTATAATGTGTTGAAGTTGCGCCACAGTTAAAAATCCTATTTAGGAAGATCGTGCAAGACCGTAGAATATCCACCATTCCGGCCGTCCCGAATACGTTCGGAGTACTACAACTCGAGCCTGTTCGGTCTGGTCGCCCTCTCTGCATTACTGCGCCTTTTCGGAAGGTCTCTGTACTCGTCACTTCATTTTGACGCACGGCCTACCACTGCTCCGTACAGTCACATGTGGCTGGCGATTTGCCCTCTACACCACCTACGAGTCAGCCTTCACCTTGAACTGACGTTGCACGAAACGAAGTGTCATTCACATGTGAAGTTAAAAGTAACATTCATGGAAAATGGCCAACACTGCTACTAGGTAGCACATATGCGAATCAGCACAGGGCTTGCATCTGTATCGTAATCCGTGATAGTGGATGTCAGGATTTCTGTTTGCCAGAGATACCGGGTTACCTTGAATTGTTTTCGCAGTGGGCTACGTAATGGTACCCAGTGCTCATTAGGTTGTCATGACAAGGAACAGTACAGCAAAAAAACGCGACCGTGCTAGCATTGTGCAATTCCTGACATTGTCATGCTGGAAGTGGCACTTCTTGCCGATTACGTAATGGTCTCCAGATCTAATATTTTCTTTGGGCGACAGTGGATTACGTCTCTAGGCGGGGCAATAAAGAAGTTCTAATTCATCGCAGAAATATGTATGCCGTTGTGATGCGAGAGCCGTGTTTGTGAGCACGTAACCGCCAGTGGGATTATTTCCTGGCCTATAAATGTACAAAATATTGGGAAAATAACATACGTTATCGATAGTTGCTTAGTTTTATATGTGATTTGAAGATAGTGGTAACGTGACGGTGTTTTGATGTTCGTATTAGTTCCGTATGCATTACTGCAGATGCCAGACATTTTTCGTTCGGCGATATGTGCATGGAATCCAAGCAGTAACAGTATCATTCTCTGTACTGCGGAAACGGGTGGAATTGCTCACAGGATATGATGGTAGGGAACACCTGAAAATACCAATACAGCCATGGGGTTGACGACTGGTGCTTCCCATTTCAAATATTGCCAAAACAGTAGGGGAGTTGACGCACTCAGTAGAGTGTCTGAAAGAGACGGACGTTATTAGTTTGAAGTACTTTCGTGAAATAAGGGAAGTCGTAGAGGTATTCTTCGCTACCTATATGTGTTGTGCGTAGGGTCAACGGGAGGTAATATCTGTCCCTTTTCTTTCCGTACACGTTTTTCGCGCGTGACCCTTCTCTTTGCCACTATGTCCACAAAAGAATTTCAGTATTTATTCAGGGGGAAAAAAAAAGTAGGAGAAGGATGTGATTGGTTGGTCGGTTTGGATTGTTCGCGGTCCCAAGTTGCCACTTACCTTATGCGACGAGCCAACTCCAAAGCTTGTTGTCGGCTGTCAAGGCTAAATGTAATTATTATTGACGGACCTCTCAAGTACAAATGCATCTCTAGGCGTCATTTTAGACGGTGGGGACCGAGCACGTCATCAGCTTCGAACGTAAAAAGTACAATGTGAAGCCCGCACCACGTAACGTAATGACAGATGTAACGTACTGCCTTCTGTAAGTTCAGTGTGTGATTTCGGAGGGGGGGGAAAGAAATAAATTTTGAAGCTTTATTTTCAATCCTTTAACATTCGACGTCACTCTGGTCATATCTACCAAAAAGCGGTAAGTTTTATGGATCTTTTTGATACAACTTTTGTACAGAGTGAACCGTGGCGCACGCGCTTTCCAGTGCACATGTTTTCATCACACTGTTCTTTCCGAAAACGTTATGCATATATCGACTGTCGTATTCGCGTACTGCGGAATGTTTGCGATATCGATTTTATGTGCTGTGTACATGCTATTTTTGACGAAAACATGCCACCTTTTGTATTTAGTGGGTGAACGGCCCAGTGACCCATCGTGTTCACCGTGAACGCAGATGGTAGGCGCCTACGTATGCGCATGGCCGTTGAGGAATGTAATTATTCGATCCACTGGGTGATGCAGCTTTAACAAGGAAGTAAGTCACAATCCGTGCAATGAGGCACGTACCCTGAGTAACGGAGGTAGATAGTACGAAATTCGAGCGTACTTCTAGTGAGTGCCGTGAAATAGGTGTTTGAAGTGAAAGCACGTTGTAAGCCTATCCAACGTGGCGCATTCGCGTCGTGTATTAGTGCCACATCTTACGAATATTGTCAGTTAGTGAGTATTTCTGATTTGAAATTGTGACGAAAAGCTGCACCTATGTCGTAAATGCACTCAGTTCCTCCAAACGATCGAATATTTCGGTAATTAATTTATATTGTGCACTGGCATACAGATGCCGGATTCCCGTTGAATGGCAGGTTAACTCGAACCCTCCACATCATTCATGTAGATAATTAGATCAGAATGAAACATGTACCTGAGATCTTGAAAATGTATTTTTCTCCATTACGTTCAGTGTTAGCAAACTACTTTTCAATTGTTCTAATGAATCTATAACGTTTATCTGTTCACCTTAATTAAAATCCGTTATGTGAAAGAACCCTGCATGTTTTAGTCCTTACCAGGATCATTGTGTAAAGAAAACATCGATTACAGTGCAATACAGTAAAAGACGATTCTGTTGTTATATTGCGAGTATTGTATTGTTCAGTATTTGAATTGTTTGCAGTTACAGTATCAGACCATAAAAGGTGTTGCGTTCTGTAAGAAATGCAGTCTGTATTTCGTTCTGTATTTATCTTGTTTAAAATTATTTTTCCAAGTGATAAGTCGGTTCACATGATCGGTAATTCGATTCCATTTGAGGTATTGCGTTGATCTTCCTGCTGTTACCTGCATTTTTTGGCATACGCCCTAAACTTCGGATGGTTGTACTGATTTTTATAGTGTATTGCATTAGTTAGTGTGTGTTCACCTGCTGAGGTACAGGAGGTGCCTAATTTGTTTCCCCGCTGAGGTACATGAGGTACCTAATGTGTTTCCATGCTAAGGCACATGAAGTACCCAATGTGTTTCCATGTTGAGGCACATGAGGTGCCTAATGTGTTTCCATGCTGAGGCACGTGAGGTGCCTAATGTGTTTCCCTGCTGAGGCACATGAGTTGTCTAATGTGTTTCCATGTTGAGACACATGAGGTGCCTAATGTGTTTCCCTGTTGAGGTACATGAGGTGCGTAATGTGTTTCCTTGTTGAGGCACGTGAGGTGCCTAATGTGTTTCCATGCTAAGGCACATGAGGTGCCTAATGTGTTTCCATGCTAAGGCACATGCGGTGCCTAATGTGTTTCCATGTTGAGGCACGTGAGGTGCGTAATGTGTTTCCTTGTTGAGGCACATGAGATGCCTAATGTGTTTCCCTGTTGGGGCGCGTAATGTTTCCTTGTTGAGGCACATGAGGAGCCTAATGTGTTTCCATGCTAAGGCACATTAGGTTACTAATGTGTTTCCATGCTGAGGCGCATGAGGTGCCTAATGTGTTTCCCTGTTGGGGCGCGTGAGGTGCGTGATGTTTCCATGTTAAGGCACATGAGGTGCCTAATGTGTTTCCATGCTGAGGTGAATTTGTGTACTTGAGAGCAGAAAAAAAAAGTTTAGGTAATGAATGGGGAAGTGCATGAAAACATCTACTGGTTTGATGCACCTTTTTAAATAATTTTTGGTGGTTACGCCCAGTGCAGTTGGTCATGAAAAGCTCAAAGGTCTACACCATAATGGATTGAGAGTACTTTATTTAGATATTCCCGAAGAACGCCCCACCACTTTTGTAACTACATTTACTGTCCTTGCCCCGTATGCTTATGCCGTACACATGCTTGCCGTATTTTGTTGCAACTTGAAATCATGCAGTACGCGTGTAAAAAAAAACGGATTATGATGTGGTCATATCCTGTAGTTTTTGTCAGAGATGCAGCGTCCAAACGGTCGCTTCTATTTCAGTTCTTATATATCTCTGGGAATTCAGTGTTTGGTTTGAACGTTTACAAGTCTGAAACGTTAGTTTTGGCTGTAAGTGTCCTAAAAGCATCTTTGGTGACATGTGTTGTGCATACCTACAAATGAAATATTATAATGGACCTGTAACTTTATTTTGAAACCAGAGTTTCGTTTAAAATGATAAATTTTGACACCCTACATGCGTTGAGCATTTTATTTTACCTCCTTTGGATTTACATTTCCATGTACTTGCTGTGTGTTGGCGTAGTTCTAAATTGGCCCATGGGCTCCAAACTGGGACTGTATTCTCGGGAGTAAAGCGGCCGAAGTGTGGTTCACATGCACCTATTGGCTAGATTTTATCCTTACGTTGAATTGCAAACAAACCTGTTGGAAACTTTAGACATAAGTGCCATCTTTATAGGTACTTCTATGACTGCGATAATTCGTTGAAAACTCTTTGTGTGTAGCCTTTGAATAAGTTTAAAATTCCTAAAAAACAGAGATTTATTAACATCTAACAACGCTAATAGAGTGTTCATACTTGTGTGTACTCCCCAAACTTTGTTCGCTGTATGGGCCACCTGGTAGTATTGTTAGGACAGTGAAATGGAAGAGGCTGTAATGGACGCAGCATGTAGGTAGGATGGGGGAGGCAAGGAATGCATCAGAACTGATGGGTGAGCCTCTCAGAGGTCCACTTGGAAGACTGAGAGCGAGATGTGAGAATAATATTAGGGGTTCGTCTGTGAGATTAGGAGGTAGCTGGAACCGGGATTAGAACACTGTCCAGTGGCGTGCTTGGTTTTTAGCTGTGTTTAAACTTCGGTTTTTGATACCAGTGTGGGACAGTCGCCAAAGACCTAATATGACTAGCAAATGTGAGTTACGGATCATAACATATGTGGGTTCATTCTGTAGTTTGCATCTCCATTCTTTCGGTAGGATTTTGGACACGTGTAAGGTATCACATTTATGACACGCTGCAAGTAGCACGCGTTTTTTTGTCCAGGTACGCCAGACTCCGATGAACTGTACGTAAGAATTCCGTCTGTCTGTCTCTCTGTAACGTACTGTGTCCTTTGATAAGTTTAGAGGATCTGCGTGCTTGCGTGGAAGTGGCCTGTTTATGTGAGCTGCAACTTAAAAGAGCAGACTTTGCTAGGCTTTCGTCGAATTTGATAGTTCAGGTGCAGATTTTGTCGGAAGTGGTCATTAAGGTTTCGCTATGAGATTGTTAACTTCGTCGTAATTCACCGTTTCAAATACTGCGACCGGGCACAACGAACTTTTCTTACGATTACCAGCCCACCCCAAACGCGTGGGAATAATATAACCACATTATCTCTCGCCTTCAAGGCAATGCAGCTGACCACTTCGCCCAACCAAGCGGCACTGCAAGCTGAATATCCACAGCATTTTGCGAGTGAATTAACTGCAAAGCAAAGCATTTTGTGTTCAGTATGTTGGACGTCGCAGATGAGTTCGTGGCACAGTCATTGTTGAGCTGGGACTTAAAAAAGTAGCCTATAAACCAGAGTTACACAAATCATTGGCTCCCGGCCGCCATGGCGACTAATTTTTTTTTTTTGCAGCGGTTCCTAGTATTTGTTGGCCTAGCTATGAAACTTTGCTCATGTCATCCTCCTGTACTACGGCGTAATATGACCAAACCGAAAAGGAACTGCGCTATCTAAGCGCTTTCATTTTCTTGACGCTTAATTGGATGAGAGAAAGTTGGATACTTTTTTGTACCATTTATTGACGACGACTTTTGATTTTTCTCGCCTTCCGCTTCTCCTCTTCCTCCTGCACATTTTCTTTATCGTCTGTCGCGTCAACGAAGAATTGTACGTCTAAAAGCTGCTTGTCCTTGCTTAGTGGTATTAAAGTTGCTGGACTCTTTGTTGTTAGTCGATATCTCTGTACACTGCTGTGCATAACTGAAGACATAAGCCCCTTGATATATGCAGCACAAGTCACAGAAATGATGTTTCTGTTGCATGGTCCTGAGGGTACTTAACTTCTGCGGAATTATGTACTGTAATAACCAGATCACTTGCTGACTGATCTCCCCAGCACTGTACATAGCTGCATACGGCGCGGCGAGGTTGCTGCTCTAAACCGCCAGGAAGCATTATACCTTTTTCGAAAACATGTGCTGTGTTGGGCGCGCATTCATGCCCACAGTTAGTGTGGATAATTTTGGGGAGAAAACGCAGTGCTTCGCCTTTTACCACTGCCTTCTTTGTCTCTGCACCAACAACTAGCAAGTAGTCTGGTCACTACTAACAGTTAAGCAATTATTTGTTTGGTCTATGCAACTTCCTTTCTCATAGTGTAATCCTGGTTGTACGTAAGCGACAGGAAGTTATTTCAGATGTATTGTATTGTTATGTTGTGTCGTGTGTGTTTTGTGTTAAAGTCGATATTCTGACTCGGAGGAATACACTGTTGTTCGTTTCTGGTGTCATGTAATTTTTTTTTTTTAAGTAATGATGTCCTGAGCCTGTTTAGGATGAGTGTGTGCATATTCATACACGCAACGTTATAGGCCAGTCCGTACGCTGTTACAGACCTCAATGTTGTGCGTTGTACAAGGCTCGACGAATCGATTAAGGCAGTCTTACCTAAATTACTTTAATGTTCCGTGTAATTGTGTGCACCGTATATTAAATTTATTCTAGTCTACTGGGAATGTCCTAGGATGTGAGGTCATATCGACCGACATTTAGATTGTTCGTAGTGGCTTTATCTCCAGAGTCAGGCAGTACAAGAAGAGTTTAACGGCGTATTGTCGCAGAAGTTATGAATTTTCAAAATTTCACGCGTTTCCACGGTACACACGTAATTGTAATTTTCACATACTGCTCAATGAAAACTACGACCTTTGTTGGGCTAATTTGCGGGAGAATCACAGTGCTGAAGAGCAGTGCGTGCAGATCTCTTACACCAAATTGCGCCCAAATCGGAGAATAGGTGTGGAATGTGCAGATAGAAATTCATTTATGCTTCAAAGGAAAGTTGTTTTCACGGCGCCTAAAATAAGCTTACAGTTACTTAATAATTTTGTTTAAATTATACCTTTTTTGTTTCCAAATTGGACGAAAAATGTAGAAAGTAGGACATTAATAAAAAAGTGCTCTTTACTAAACCGTGGTTTTCACTGCACCGATTTGCACAAAATTGACAATTCTTGAGCAACCTCACGCGGAGATCTCTTGCAACATTATCTTAGCAACTGACCAACTTAATGCACAAATTCTTGTTTTATAATAAGTTTATTGTGTTCCTCCGCATGTTTCGAGCACTATGTGCTCATCATCAGGAGGTCAAATTTTATTATACAGTATCTGGTATCGTCACACTCTGTAGGTGGCCGTCCGGTGCGTACCAGACGGCCATCTACAGAGTGTGACGATTCCAGATGCTGTACAATAAAATTTGACCTCCTGGTGATGAGCATAACAGTGCTCGAAGCATGTAGAGGACTGTAATAAACTTATTATAAAACAAGAATTTGTGCATTAAGTTGGTCAATTGCTAAGACTATACTGAGATGCACGGTCAGCAAAACATCAAAATTCTTACATCATATTTCAGCGAAGTCTTTCAAGATTATGGAAAACATGGTAGGAGTTTATTTTCGCCCGTAATTAATTCTGTCACTGACCCGATTTTCACGAAACTTTACGTAAACGACTTCTGTACGGAATCGCATGAAAATCGTACACGGCACAGTCGCTTATCCTGTATCCCAGAAGGGCAGATGGACCTGGCTTCTACACAAGGCATTTTCTACTGTGTGGAGAACAGCGAAATCAATCTATTAATGTTGTATAGCGGCACATTCGCAGTTCGACATGAGACGAAACACCTAAATACTCGGACGCTGTGTGGGAAAAATGTGATTCTTGTAATGTTATACCTGTTAGTGCATGCAGTAACTACTAGACGAATATCATATAAGCCCAAGAAACGTTTTTACACATCTGGGAACCTCATCCAGAAAAATTGCTTCGGTCCTCGATAAAAAGAATTTTAGTGACAATAAGACAGGAACTGTGCTATAGACGTAACATTGTGGCGCGTTCCCGTAACAATTGTTGCCATGGAAAAGCAGTAATTATTACCTATTCTTGGTGTGTGTGTTGCCTTAGTTATCCTGCATGCATTGCGCATGCGCAGTATGGTATTGTCATTATCTCATGGACGGCACGATTTTGAAAGGGCATTGAACACAAAATGTGTGTTTTGATTTTGTCTGCAACTTTTGTCTGAAATATTTCTGCCTCTAAGAAGAATTCAGCGATAACCAAAAATGTTTATTGGTTTTTATGTAAATTACCTGTTATTCCTGTCAGAATGTAATGATGCTTGAATTTTCTCGATATATTTCGAAATTAATCACATATCAAATTTCATGGATATGCGCTCAGTTCGAACCGAGTTATTTCATGCGGAAGGACGGGCGGGTCGATATGACGAAGTTAATAATCGCTTTTCGCAATTCTGCAAACTCGCCTAAAAAATCGCTGCGAAGGCAGTAAGCTTCCTGCTTGAATAGGTACGTTACGTATATCGGCCGTTGTAATTACAAGGATTAAAGTATAAATAATGTGTATGTCGTTTTGTGCTGTTGGCGTGCTGTGAGACTGGCAAAGTGGGACGTCAGAGCACTGCAGTACCTACCCAGTTTCCCGACACGAGGTTCTTTTGCTAAGATCTTTAGGTTCATATTTCTTGTACATTTTTAGAGATTCGAAAAGGCATTTATTGTTCACAATAGATTGTCTGGAACCACCCTTCCCGTTGTAATTGGTTTAATGGAAAATCAGTTACGACTTAAGTCGTCGCGAGTACATTCGCCGGTCTCGGAACCACCTATGACGTAACTTCGGAGGATGAATTGAAACTGCAACATACAGTAGTATTTTATTGTACCGATCGCTCCTTTCTTTTAAGTTAAGGAGGATGGTATATTGGTGTAGGTTCTACAGTACACGTGGGAAGGATGAGAAATTAAAAAAAAAAAAGGTTATTGAGAAACCTGAAGCGATGGTGCCACTGTAAGATCTGTTGTATTGAGAGGATAATATTAAAATAATTCATAGAGTAACGTGCTGTGGGAACGTAGAATGAAGTAAGTTCCAATTATGACGGTTCTGGTTCGTTCAAGCTGTAATGGCTTTGACTTGTGCTCTTAAACCTTCAGTTTGTTCTTTTTAACGTTTTCTCGATTTTCACGTTTAACGGAATAACCATAAATTTATGCTCCAATGCTAAAAATACGCGTGTTAGTAATGCTGCGAACTGCCCAGACTTGGGATTGAAGCGTGAAATTTAGAAGTACGGGGGCTATTGAAACGATGCAGTGGACCGTTTCTGTTGTTTTGAATCGCTCCGCCAGTTTAGCAGAGGTAACGGTTGTGTAAGACATACAACTTCGAAACGAAGGATATCGGTATTGACCTGGTTTCGGAAATATGTTTGTGATAATTTGGAAGTAAGTCTGCGGGAATCTACAGGATGTTGGGATGGCCCATTTTCAGTTTAGTGGATGTCTTTCTTTTTAAAGAGGGACAAGACATTTTTCTCTTCTCTAGATCTTCCAGGCCGGCTCTGGAGCCCACCCAACCCCCTGTTCATTGGGTACCGGGGTTCTTTCCCGGAGGCCAAGCGGCCCAGGCGTCAAGTTAACAATTCACCTCCATCTATTGCCGAGGTTAAGAATGAGTGGAGCTATACCTTTACTTCCCCTATATCTCTTCGTGGCATGGACGTGGAAAACTTTACCTCTTACTGATATTTGTAAACGTGAGGCTGTACTATAGGCGTGTCGTGACATTACCGGTGACCCTTTACAAATGACGTGTCAGCGGGAATGTTGGAAATCTCAAGGGAAAATTTGCATGTTGGTAGGTTTCTATCGACCATTAAAGTCGTATAGTCGTAGAAGCGCTCATCCTTTTTTGTTTGGAAGGAAGCGTTTAAAACTTTGCACGACCTACACTGAACTTTTAACGGACTCTTACCAACTCTGCTCAGGAACCATAAGCATACGCCGTTTCTAGCCCACGTAGGTAAATTTCCTCATGCTATAAGCCACAAGTAAGTGGGTAGTCTACAGGAGGCCCGCTGAACCCGTAGCTGGCAGGCAGTATGTTACCCGGGACACAGTGTTACGTTGCCCGCAAATACTTCTGAAGTGAGAAAATTTCTTCCAATTGTTTTCATGGCAAAGCCGAGATGGATTGTTGACAGAATTTTTAAAACTTATGAGCTATTTATTTACAGAGACACGAATTACAATACCAATTCATTTTGTAAAAATTTTCTAACAATGGCGATACCCTCGCCAAAATTGGTGAATTACATTTTAAGTAGGTTAGTTTGTTCCTGTTATTATCAGTATTTACACGTGTTGTTTAGAGAAATACACAGTAAATTTGTACACATAGTTGTACGTGTACTAATTCATTCTTCATTCTGAGTACTGAATTTCATGTAGCCCGCGTGCAGACCAAGTGTCGCGGAACGTGCCCCGCGCCACATGAAAGGCTTGAGCGCGCGTTGTGTAGAGATTGAGGTGAAATCTGTGCAGCCACTGGGAACAGCTGAAGTAGGTCATGCATTCGGGACGGTACTGCCATATTTCTTGCAGTGCGAGATGTGTTACAGTAAAAGATTACCCATCAGAGAGGTCTTGACTGATATTGTGCGTTACTTCCAAGGCAGTGCTGCGGTTTAGTATTGACGTAGCTGTATTTTTATTACAGGCATCTCAACATGGGAACTAAAAAATCAAATCCGACTCGTGTGTGGCATGCCAGAAATCTTGTTTCAGTTGCTGCCAAAATGACGTCCTCGAGCATTGAACCTTGTCGACTGTGCAGATCGGCTACAGTGACGCAATATCGGTATCGGGCGAGCCTATATTTAGTCACGATACATTTCTGTGAATCCACCAAGATACTCGCAGCTTCGGATGAGCGGGACAAAGGCCATAGAAAAGCGCATATCATGTTATTTTAGCTGGTGGGTCACCAGTTGATCGTCTTTGTGGGTCACTTCTGTCACAAGTGACGGGGAGAAGAGAGGAGAGGATGTTGTGTGCGTGTGATTGGCTCCTTGGATAAACAAGGTTACACCATAACCTTGGAAAATGTATGTCCACGTGTTTGCTTGGCGCCCCCCCCTCTCTCTCTCTCACTCACTCTCTCTCTTGAAGTTTTGGGGAAGTGCTGCACAGTGAACTGCTGTCATCGTCAATTTAACGAGGAGTTTAACCTGCAATTTTTAAACGAAAACTATTTCCTTTATGTCTTAAATACCATTTTATTCATTACTAAGTAATGTATTCAGACTGATTTGTATCTGACAGCTATGGCGTAGGTCTGTATTATCGTCGTCTTCCTCGTCGAGATTATATTTAGGCGCGATATTTATGTATCTCTTCATTGCCTATAGTTGTATTCAGTAATTTTAAACCGTCACCATTATTATTATTATCATCATTATCATCATTACAAAGTCTTCTGTGATAACCCCTAAGGTTTAACATCTCAAAATCCTGTAATTGCCAGATCGGTATGTAAGAAACGAAACTTTCGAGGGGGAGTTAACACATCCACTTTCCAAGATAGAGGATGAACCCGTATTTAGTACAAGAGACTTCTTATTATTCAGTAAACTCCGTGGCCTTAGTCCGCACGCGAACTATACCGACAGAGCGGCCGCCGCCGGTCGGCGAAGTTAGTGCCAACTTTTGCGGATAGAGGGGTGTCACGTGGTCAGCGCAACGGGTCCC
>Ga0123354_10011707_pt1 | contig 13584 bp, 11 predicted proteins | sample TergutLab28metaG_2_FD_97872 | JGI IMG/M metagenome (GOLD analysis project Ga0123354, IMG submission 97872) | Labiotermes labralis P4 segment gut microbial communities from Petit-Saut dam, French Guiana - Lab288 P4 | ecosystem: Host-associated > Arthropoda: Insects > Digestive system > Gut ... | reverse complement strand
CTACTACTACTACTACTACTACTACTACTACTACTACTACTACTACTACTACTACCACCACTACTACCACCACCACCACCACCACCACCACCGAAACTGCACTGTTATTGTGTTGAAATAAAAGATCTGTAAGTTACTACTGCACCGAGCATTATTGCACAGAAAGCGTGCACCAGCCGGGATAAGCCGTGACAGCTGCGATGGAAACGACAGCGCTGGCGGATACGCTCCTTGCGTTTTTTATTTTTAGTGTGAATAATTTCCTGCCATTTAAATATTTTGGGACTAGGTAATTTTCTATCGAGTCTGCCTAACCCCATCCAATACTACGGTAACAGTAACTGTCCACCTGTGCCATAATACGTCTTTGTAATTGAGAGTCAATATAGTGGCCAGTTTGAGGGCTGAGCGATCGGGGGGTTGGGCATGTCTGCTGTCAAGGGCGAAAGATTTTCGTTTTGTTCTCCAGTGTCCATACTGGTTGTGGGGCCCACGAAGATTCCGGTCCAAGCGGTAATGGGTACCGGGGTCATTTCCCGAAAATAAAAGCGACCTGTTTGTGAAGCTGACTACTTAAGGCCATGTTGTGTTAAGCTGAAGGTAGCATAGATCTCTAACATACGTCTTTATGGCGTGCTATTTAATTCAGCATACGGATAAGTTATTACATATAGATTTTTTTACTCTTATGCATTTCATGTCCGTAATATTGTGCTGTAAAATAGTTCACTTTCTTGTAAAATATTGGAGATTTTTTGAATTGTGGAATTTCGCTGCTGTGTTTTCGTTCCCTACTACATTCGATAGGACAAAGAATTTTATGGACAACCTGAAAACAAATTTTTGTGTGTAATTAGCAGCCTGTTAGGTACAGTTATTATGAAGTTTTGCACCGCAGTCATGATGCCGTATTTTGCAAAATATTTGTGCGGATTGAAACCCATGTACTAAACCTCACATACCACGCTGCAGTTTGGCATAGCTATGGGTTTTACTAATACCAATTAAATTTGGAATTTCATTTTGTTAGTTGATAAAATATCTGTATAGACAGCAAGTTGAATGCTAATTGTATTAGTTTTTCTATCTCTGCTAATAAAACATGGATAAGGTGCGGATGACGTTTCAATGAGCGGGTGCCTCAAGTCTTCAGGGTACAGTTTTCGAGATGAGCCACCTTTACTCAGAAAGTTAAATATTTTCCTATTCGGTGCATAAGAGGGGAACTATCCGGGGCCCAAGCGGCTAGGGCTTGAGGTTTACCACTCATCCCCATCTAATGCCGCTGTTAAGAATAAGTGTAGCCATATCTCCACTCCCCCGTGCGCCTTCATGGTTTAAATAAGGACAAGGTTTCCTTCTTCATCATTTATCTTAGAAGAAAGTGAATTAAACAGTTAAGAGCAATTATCGGCATTCTTTAGTTATTATGTTTCCGTTAAGTTTAACGGTGCTGTTCTTTAGTAGGGAACCATAGCTATTAATCTCAGCGAGCAGAAAGTCCTGGGTTTGACTGTGGGCTGGGAGGGTAGCTGTTATGATTGATGGTTCTTGTTTGCCCTGTTTACCGTGTGCGCCTGTTCTTATGCTGCTTCGCAGTACATTGTAGGTCAAACATGTGGCCGTGAGGGAAGAGGGATATAGGAACAGTAGAGCAATACTTGGCTTTGTGTGAAATACGTGGACCAAGTTATATAATTTTGTTACTCTTGCGAATAATTCAGTGCAATCGGCATGTAGCTTTCGTCTGGCATGAAGTTTAATTGGAATTTTTGTGTTACATATTTTTATGCTCCCTAGTTGTTACCACATGTTTTGTAATTACTTAATGTCTGGAGCATTTGGATATTCCGTACTCCATACGCCATGGTGCAGAGTCCTTCTTGAGAAGCTAATCGGTTTGCAGCTAGTCAAGAGATTCCCCGCATTTCATTTAACTCGAAGGTTCATTACCGCATTCGCAAGTGCCCGCCACTTGTCCCTATCCTGAGCCAGCTGTATCCAGTCCATACCCCCGCATCCCACTTCCTGAAGAACCGTCTTATTGTTATTTTCCCATGTAAGCCTGGGTCTCCCAAGTGGTCTCTTCCCTCACGTTTTCTCACCAAAACCCTATATATAACCTCCCCCCTACGTGCTACATGCCCCGCCCTTCTTATTCTCTTTAATTTTATCACCAAACAAATATTGAGTGAGGGGTACAGATATTAAGCTCCTCATTATGTAGTTTTCTGGAGCATTTGGAACCAAACAAAATTATAGTTGAAGGGGAATAAAGAGAAGTGCACGCTCAAGAGCCTCACTATTTACGTGGTTTGTAAATAAAGTAATGAGACTGATTCATTATAACTCTGTATTTATTTTTAAACTGCAAATCGAGTTTGTCTCCCTCAAAATAGTTCCCTTGGGAGCTACCCATCTCCGGAGACATTGTTCCCACTCATCGTAGCACCAATGGAATTCTCTAACCGGAATCGCTTTTAGTTGGTCGGTTACAGCCTTTTCGATTTTTTCCACCGTCCCAAAATGGCGTCTTTTAAGGTAAAACTTTAGTTTTTGGAACGAAAAAAAGTCGCACTGACTCAGATCAGGGGAGTATGGGGGGGGGCTGTGGAACCACAGGAATGCCCTTTTTAACCAAAAATTCAATCACAGAGATCGCCACGTGACAAGGGACATTGTCGTGATGGAGCATCCAATTCTTAGCAATGCTTGGTCGCACGCGAACAACTCTTTTTCTTAGTCTTCCAAGAATCTCACGGTAATAAAATTGATTAACAGTTTCTCCTTGAGGCATAAATTGTGTATGAACAATCCCTTGATAGTCAAAAAAGCAGATGAGCATGGATTTGATTTTTGACTTGCTCATTCTCGCTTTTTTCGGAAGTGGTGATGCAGATGTGTGCCATTCCTAAAGTTTGCCTTTTTTTCTAGATCGTACTCAAAGATCCATGTTTCGTCACCTGTAATCACTTTCTTCAAGAAATTTCTGTCACTTTGGATCCGTTCCAGAAGATGAAGACACACTTCCTTCCGATTTTCTTTCTGTTCGATTGTCAGGTTTTTCGGAACAATCTTCGCACACAATTCCTGTGTTAAAATCTGATGGAACATTGTGTGGTTCAAATTTAACTCACTAGCGATCATTCGCACTGTTAGTCGACAGTCTGACCGCACATGGGCTCGCACTTTCTCCACATTGTTATCTGTTTTTGATGTTGAAGGTCTTCCAAAGTGGGGTTCATCTTTAATGGATTCACGACCCTTTGAATATGCCTCATATCACTTGAACACTTGTGATCTCGATAAAACATGCTCCCCATAGGCCTGTTTCAGTTTATTGAAAGTTTCAATGCCGGTTTCCCCAAGTTTGACACAAAACTTGATTGCATATCGTTGCTCGAAATTGCACTCTTCCATTTTCGTTACACACACACACACACACACACACACACACACACACTGCTTCACAAAAACCGCGCTAAAATTAGCGTGGTGACGCTAGCGAGTTGAAACTCATACTAGAAGTCTATGAGACGTTTACCTACCCTTCACGTGAAGAGCGAGCCCTCCGTTTTGCTGGATCGTGCGATACGCAGGCAGTCTCATTACTTTGTTTACAGACCACATATACTACTCACGATATATGGGTATAGCCATTAAATTCATAGAACTGAGAATTTCGAGATACGTTGAATAATAAATCAGTGCAAAGTATTTTGTGGGAAAAGTCAAGTTAAAGTATCATTTGGGAGACCGAATGGTAGTTGTGATAATATTAATACGGATTTAGAGGAAATAATGTAGAATATAGAAGCAGCAATCAAAGTAAGCCAGGGCAGCGAGAACAAGCTACCTTAAAAACCGAATATTCGCCTGACAATATCTTACTGTCACCAGTCACATGTTGAACTTGTTCCATAATGGGCATTACACTCAAATTACTTAATACATTGAATGTTACAACGAGTTGTAATGTAATTTTAATAGAACTTATTCTCATTTCCTAGTTTTCAAATTTTATCCTTTACATTTTGTACACGTTAATGTATTTGAAGGTATTATTATTATTATTATTATTATTATCATCATCATCATTATATTAATTTTCATGAACAGTCACCTAATTGAGTCATGACTACGGGAACGGGACATAAATATCAACACATTTAATTCAAACAAGACAAGCGATGAACATTAAGGTGCGTTCGCGTAACCATTGTTGACGGGGACAAGCAATAATTATTACATATTCCGAGTGCGTGCCTGTAGCGTTATTTATCCAGCATGCTATGCGCATGTGCCATATTATATTATCATCTGTGGCCCGTCTGGTTATACCATGTTTTTGCACATTATCAAAAGGTTTTAGGAAAAAAATGCATTGAATATAAATTATGTGTTTTGATTTTCTCTACAACTTTTGTCTGAAATATTTCCCATTTTAAGGAGAATTGAATGAGCTGTAATAAATATACGTTAGGCATTCTTGCAAAGTACCTGTTATTCTTGTCACGTTTTAATGAAATTTGGTTTTTCTGGACACATTTTCGAAAAATACTCAAATATCAAATTTCGTGAAATTCCTTTTAGTGGGAGACGAACGGACACACAGACGGAGAGACGTACAAGGGTACATAACCACAGAAAGACCAACGGAAATGACGGGACTGAGAGTCGATTTTCGCCGTTTTGCAAACGCCCCTAAAATGTTAAATATCTAGAATTGGCTTCAGGGTGGTTGTTTTAGCCAAAGTATGTAGATATAGTTCTATTAGTCAGCAAATATGAATTGACATTGTACTTACTAATATAACGAGAATGGGAATTTGATTTACGCCCTTTCCTCTCTCTGTCTGTACGACTGGAACAACTCGGCTCCCAATGGAGGAATTTTCATGAAATTTGATATTTTTGTATTTTTCGAAATTTTTTCAAGAAAATTAAACTTTTATTGAAATTTTAAAAGTATATCGGGTACATTTCATGAAGACCTATGTACATATACACCTGGTACTCAGGGCAAGTTAATTATTTAAATAAAATGGTACACTTTGGCAGAGTTTGATTAAGTTTGTATTTATTATTTTGTTATTGTTATATAATATTTAGTTTTACAGGATAGAATATATATTTTTACTTTTATTCAAAATTGGGATTGAATCAAACGATTGTTCTACGAATCCTTGAGTCCTTGCTGTAGTTAGATTTGCCAAATCTCTTTGGCTGGTGGCGGCGAAATTCTACCATAAGTTCTAGTGTCTTTTCCCGGAAAAACTTGATGGAAGTGAAGCCATCATTTAAGTAGGAAAGCACTACAATAGTATCTCGCTGAATTATTCTTGGAAAGAGAAATATTTCAGACATAAACATTAGAGAAAATCGAAAAACATTTTATAATCAGTAACGTCTTATTCCGAAAATCGCACCGCTTATGAGATAATCCGGAAAAGCATGGCACAGTCAGATAGGCCACAACTGACAATAAAATACGGCACATGCGCATTGCGTGCTGGATAACTAACGCTACAGACACACACTCATAATATGTAATAGTTATTGCTTTTGCATGACAACAGTCTTTACGCGAAAGTGCCTCAATGTTATACGCAAATTGCCTGCCTTGTTATTCCTTCCTCGTATTATAAACCTTTGTGGCTGCAAAACTTAAGAACAAAATTCAGAGAATAACCGAGATGACGGGATGATTAGGGATGTGAACACACGTCCCTGTTGATAGACTGGTCTACTTATTTGTCCAAAACAAGGTTAACGGAAGGGAAATTACGGTAGGGGGCAATTCGCGGAACCAAGGACGATATTGCCTTGGGAATATGTACGAGTCTCCTGGTATCTTGTTTCTCTAGGAAGTAGGTCAAACACCGTGCAGACCATTGAAGTGGTTATGTTGCTGCAGATTACTTTGCTTATGAACTCCGTCGCTGGTAAGCGTCCATCCTTACGACCCGCGTAAAATACAGTTGTGAGAACAATCGATATTCTGAAGATTTCGGTCACCATATCTATATATATCTACGGCACCATTTTTTTGGCCTAGATGAAAGACGTCCTGTTTACCTTGCATCTTGCACGCTCACAACCTCCCTCTTTTGCCGCAACCCCTTTAACACTTTGCAAGGAGTCATAAATCTTTGCTGTAGCGAAGAAGCTGGTTGGTGGAGGAAATAAAAAGCAAGCGACAGCAATTTCAATAGAGGTTCTTGTACCACAGGCTAACAAAAAATCTTAATACACCAGTCGTATGAAATAATATTGTGTATATATATATATACACCCATATATAGGGCAGAAGATAAGTTGGTTAGGTCACCTGGAGAGAATGGAGGAGCATAGGATGACCAAAAAATCTGAATACACCAGTCGTATGAAATAATATTTTATATAGGGTAAAAGATAAGTTGGTTAGGTTACCTGTAGAGAATTGAGGAGGATAGGATGCCCAAAAAGATCTTCACTCAAAAACTGGAAGGGACGGGTCGAAGGGGAAGACTCAGGAAAGGCTGGAAAGAGGAAGTAGAAGAGATCTTTAAGTGCTGAGAGTAAGAAGATGGGTAAAGTTGGTGACGGATGGGAAAAAAAAAATGGAAGGATATTGTTCGACAGGCCAAAGCCCCCAGTGGGCTGTAGTGCCAATGGGAGAGGAGGAAGAAGAAGAATACATATATATGCTCAGTGATTTGTGTGGTTTCAGGCATAAGAGTACAGTAAATCTTATGTATATTGGACCGTGCATCATTGTGATAGTTGAAGAATAAGAGACCAACTTGATGTCACTAGTTATGATGTTTTATTTCACTTCTTCTACGCTCAACATGTTTCGGACATTAATACATCCATCACCAGGAGCCTGCGACCTTTCTATTGTATCACCACATTGGTCGCGTGTTCTGTAAAGATGGAGGTTTTTAGCATTAGTGTATTATAATATACAGAGGTGAATGCTTGGTGTGATGTGTTTAGTCGCTTTGTTGCATTTGGTAGGCTTATTTCTGTTGGTGTTGTCTGTTCTGGTATTTTCTGCTTATAGTTTCTGTGTTCTCATGTGCGCAGTGTGTTTTATTGGTTGATTGGGGGTGCCTTGCTAATGTACTCTGGTACTGTGAGTTTGAGATTGCACCTACCTTATTTCGATGTGTGTTGGACTTTCGGTGTGGCAAGTTGGTCTGTTATTCTTCAATAAGAGTACAGATTTTATAAACTCATGTCGAAAACTGCACCAATTATTCGCAATGCCTATAATGACTATAATGTTGTATATTTAAATTTATGAGATTCGAGATTTTTCTCAACTTCTAGAATATGCACATGAACATGAACATCAGAAACATAAGCATAAAACTGTACGAAATTCATAATTGTAACAACATTTGTAACCATACTTTGGATACCCTTGTATCGAATTAGGTCTTTATCAACGAGGTTTCAAATTCAGCTCAATTTTCCCCAGTGGTAAAGCGGCCGAGATGTGAACCTGAGCCCTCATCTCCACCTAATGTCAAAGTTAATGTTGTGAGCCCTCTTGTTCAGCGCCCGCTTTTCATACGTAATCATGTTGGGCGCTCAGTTAAACACGGGGACAATTTTACGATTATTACCTTTAAAATCGATAGGGATAAATGACGAACTTTTGTTTTCCTTCGTTATTTGAGGGAAATGTAACTCATAAACCGACATGAACTCGTTGTTTTGATGTTAGAATGTGTGAAGTTCCACGTGTGTGGTTTTCATATCGATCACTGGATGCAACAGTGGCACAATCCAAAAATTGAAAAATGGAGATAATATTAGGACTGAGCTGAAAAATGTAAAAACTACACCCTACAATACCTGCACACTTCTTATTTAAAACATATCCTGCCAGATGCCATTCTTGTGGGACTTACGTCCTATATTTTTGAAACCAGTCGTAGTATTAACTCAAAATGGGCAATTTTTGGATTGTGCCGATACTGAATTCTTTGATCGATATGACGTTACTGGTCAGGGCCTTGGCAACGCTTGGCATTTTTCATCTACTTCTTTCCGTCACATAGCATGCATTCTACTTACCCGATGAACCTGTAATGTCCATTGCCTTGAAGTTACGACCTTTAATAATCGTAATGGTCAGGCGGCCAGCAGTGGGCAGATAACACAGGGACAGCATTAACTCGCCCAGGTCCACTTTCTCCTGCAAGAACGCAAAATCACTGCTGTTATTTTCTCTTTTTATGAAGTGATTTAACTGACACTTAAACGTAGTTAACTAATTTTCGAGATGTTGGGTGCGGGATGTTTTGAGATACTATATACTTTGATTATAAATGTGACACATGTGGACAACTGGCAAAGGGTGGTCATTCAGTGTTTGTTGTTCCGGTACTGAAAGTCGATCACCGTAACAAACTTGCTAAGCACCACGTAATGCTATATGGCTTCCGATTGGGAATAAGTTTACCTTATTCTGTTAGCTGACGACAGGGTTAGTGATAGGTCTTAAAGAGCATGATAAATCTAATGTATTCAGGTTTCGTTCGAATTGAGGGCTGTCTTGGCCAGCTAAGTTGCTGTCGGGTTTTTCAGAAGTACCGTGTTCGTGGACTTAACTTGGAGTAGGTGTAGATTATAGTTCAGGGCGATATAATTAAAATTCTTCTCATGTACACGGACTGGAGAATATTACCAGCATATTGATTAAGATTGCTACCAATGTAAAGGTAAAGCAGTCCCGTTACAGGCCGAGAGTGGCCCAGAAGGTTCCAGGAAGTTAAGGTTCCCAGATTTCATGACAACAGCACAGGATGGTGGTATGTTTGTCAGCCTTATGCACCGGCCGCCTTTAACCCCAGGAAATACTCCTGGTACTCATTGCTGTTAGAGGTTGAGTCGACCCCAGGGCCATAGTGCGGTCGGAAGTATTATGTCAATGAAAAATTCCAATGGCACCATCTGGAATCGAGCCAGCGACCTTCCGATTTGTAGTGCTGTACCATGACCACTGCGCTACCGCGGTCCCTGCTACCAAAGTAGCTCTCAGAATTAATGGTGACGGCAGGAAGCACGAATGCCAAATTCACTACAACATTAACTTCCCATAATCGCGTGAGCATGCTTGTCAGCAGAAATTGTCGCCTGATGTACTTTGGTCCTCGCGAATCATAGTGACAGTGTTTAATTGACACTCTGTTGTTTTCCGACTCAATATGATACGCCAAGCTTTAGTCACCGGTGACAATTTTGAAGAAGAATTTATCATTTTTATATTCCTATCACAATTGCCGTCAAATATTCGTGCATTTCCATTTCGTTGTCTCGGTGAGAAATAGGGAACCAATCGCGTATAAAAATTTCGGTGTCCTGCACTCGCTCACGTGAAACGGCAGTATTTGTTTCCAGTTTCCTGTTGCTTAGGGCGGTGTTTACCTCCATCACTTAATCAGCGCGACGTCGGCGATTCGTTCTATTGCTAGTCGAGGTCTCCTGCCGGCAGAGGCTATGGTTCTACTTCGTCACTTCATCGGTGCGGTTTGTGTGAATTCCTTCGGTCTCTGACTGAGTTCCCCCGTCGCGAAATGCGAGGATTCTGCTTGCACACTTCGTCAAAGTGATTGCATTGAATCTCTTCAGTATCTGATCGACTTTCCGGCTGAGATAGGCGATGATTCAACTTCGTCTCATAATAAACGCAATTTATATGAATCTCTTCAGTTTATGGACGATATCTCGCGCTTGTAAAAGTGATTTCTTTAAATCTCTTCGGTTTCTGATCTACGTCTTCCTCTGGAACATGCGAAAAATTCTACTTGATCACTTCATCAATGTTATTATTTCTGCCGGTCTAGTCGGATGCTATGCAAGGTGTCACACTACGCTGCTTTGTCATTCTGGCTGTTACGTAAATGTTTTGCATCGCGAATATCTACAATCCAACATTAAGTACTGAACTTTACGCCATTTTCCCATAAATAACTATCTTTCGCTGATAAATATAGATCGGTGATAGGTTTTCGGCTGTAAAATTTACTGCACACTTTAATCCTAACTTGTATTATCTCCGTTTTACACCGTGCCCTTTTCACGACAGTAATTCCGAGAACCCCATTTACAGACATACGAAGACTCTCACAGAAGTGCTGGAAAATGTAATCGTAAACATTATGTTTGACTGTCACTACTGCATGGGATTATTAATGTCTCAAATCGGACGTTCCTTATCGACACTCGCTGCAGAGTGCTTTAAAGCGATGTGTCTAGGAATGTTTCATTGGTTGGGAAGCTCTTAATGCCTACTGCAATCATAATGCCTCACTGCTGCGGTAAATATGATGGTCATTTATAAAATTTATATGCGGTGTCATTTAGGCTCATCATTGCACCTTAGGTTTGAATGTACTGCTATCCCACTGATTTTCCATACAGTCCCAGCCACAACTGAGGCGTTTATCATAACGGGGAGAAGCGTCTGTGTTACACAATGGCGTCATCACATATGCTGTTTTATCAGCTGTCTTGTCACAATTGTTTCCAACTTCGGGATCTCCTTTAAATCTGTTGCTTCAAGATTGTGCATTAGCACTGGAAGAAGATTAATAATGATCGCGGACGAGTTTTCCTGTTATAACGAAATCGTCATTAATTGTTTTGTTTTGGAATTATGCGATATGTAAGCTTTTCTCTTACCGTCTTTCATAATACGAGGCTTATTCAGAACGTAAAGTACCGTTTCGCTGTAAGAAAATCGATTAAGGCTTCGTATAAAATTTTATTGTTATCAGATTCTACATTTTTCAAACTATTTTTTCACATATTCGCCGCCATTATTGAGGCACTTATCGTAGCGGGGCACAAGTTTTTGTATACCCTCCTCATAGAATGCGGCCGCCGATAACCCATATGACTATTGACAATGTCATAGAGTACAGTCCTTGAAATCTGAGGAAAGTGCAGAGACAGATCAGAAATTGTGAAACGTCTGTCGTCACACACTTTTTCGTTGACATTACGCATCAAATCATCATTCACCAAAGATGGACGCCCACTTCGCGCCTCATCGTGCACGTTCTATCGTCCTTCATTGAACATCCGAAAGCATTTCCTAACCACGCCATCACTCATCGCATTGTCACCAAACACATGACAGATCTGGTGATGAATCTCACTAGGTAGCACATTCATAGCGCTCAAGAAACGAATTACAGACCATATTTCACAGTCGGTGGCCCCTTCAATTGTCTTAAACATATTTAACGCACAGGAACAAACATAAACATAATACGAATTTCACGGAATGGCGTCTGTGGCTTCTCAATTGATAGAGAAAGTCACTGCACATGCGCAAAGTGACAGCCTGGAAGATGCGCGAGAGATATGCGCAGACGGTACTTACTTTCCGAATAACCTACGTACGAAAGACTTGGGATTTCGCACCCTTTCGCTTACAGAATATGAATGTAATGAAAAGATAATTCGCTCTTAGTTTCTTGCAGTGCACCAAATTCGTGTGTCACTCGGTGTTAAACAACGAATCATTGATGTAAGATACTGAAGCAGTCTCTTTATTACAGAACTGTTTATAAAGAAAAGTTCTAGCTGGAAGTGACTTCTCTAAAATAAACTTTTACGGCTAACATATTTACAAGCTCTAGTTAAATAAATTATTAGTTCATTTAGGATAAAATAAATATGAGAAAACGCAAAAGATATGACAAGATATTTGGAACGAACTGTAATATTAAATACCGGAAAAGCAGTCATTTTAAAGCCAAGTTCAAGCACTTACTATTTTAAAGCTGTTAACATTGTTTGAATCTCTGCAGCAGTAATAAGACTTTCGATACTGGAATGAAATATCTACGGATGATTTCCTCGTTTACGAACATATTTTACACTTGCCGGTTGAGGTTCGTAGTTGGTGTCTATTAGCTCCATACTCTTCATTTAATAATTAGTCACGTGCGATACAAAAGTGTAAACATTTATCAAGAATGCGTAAGTTTGCGATAAACTTCATGACTTGGAGGTAAACACTTATAATTCACATTTATGATTTTATAAGAGGGAGAGTCAAATGAAAACCTTAAAATATTTCAGGTTTTCATTTGCCTGTCCCTCGTATATATGAAGATTTTAAGTGAACTGCAAGCTTTGATTCAGTCTATGTCCCTTGCTCGGGTGAATATCGTTGAGAAATTAGTAACTGCTAACTAACTTGAGATGGGCTGGGCATGTAGCACGCATGGGGTGGGGAAGAGGCGTGTACGGGGTTTTGACGGGGAAACCTGAGGGAAAGAGATCACTGGGGAGACCCAGGCGTAGGTGGGGGATAATATTAAGATGGATCTTCAGGAAGTGGGATGTGGGGGTATGGCCTGGATTGAGCTGGCTCAGGATAGGGAGAGGTGGCGGGTACTTGTGACTGCGGTAATAAACTTTCGGGTTCCATAAAATGCAGGGAATTTCTTGACTAGCTGCAAACCGGTTAGCTTATCAAGAAGGATTCTACTCCATGGAGTAATTAATTAATTATTATTGATGACGATGATTATATCTTATCAGTTCGTCTGTAAGAAAAGAAATTAAATGACAAAGTTAACAACTTTGTAAAAATCAATGGAGTACCCACCAAAAACGCGACATTTGGAGAAGGAGAGGAAGCGTTGAACTGCACCTATTTTGATAATGGAGGCAGAAATCTTTTCAGGAACGTCCTTAAACAGATGTCGTAGCCAAGTAGAACTGACTGTTCAGTATAAAAGTCATCTACACAGAATTATGCCTTATTGTAATACAATTACCTGTTAACGAAAAGAAGATATGTTGGGTGTAGCTATTAATTCCGTGGCTTAATCATTTCCCGTAGGGTTTCCCAATATTAGGTTTAGTTTGTTGAACTTTCTGGTTATGCCTATAAAATAAGTATGAAATTAGCCGTGTGATAATGCGGTTAGCCGTGTTTGAGTTAACTTATTGCTGGTACAAAGCAATAAAACTTCTTTCACAGTGAACCCTACATGAAGGTTGGCTTACTTGTCCCTAAGGGAATTATATTTCATAATCCGTTTTCCTCTTTGAACTTTCTGTAACGGGAGCGACGTCTGCAGTTTTCATCACCCTGGCGATATTTTTGCTCTGCCCCTTAGTTGGTGCAAACATATTTAAGGAATACTGGGTTTTTTGCACTTCTTTAGTGCATGTAATGGAATGCTAGCAGTTGAGTGGGTATGTGCTTATAAAGCGTGTCAAACTCTGTTGTTTTTTTTTCTTGAGCTGCGTCATCCCCATTGTTTTGGTTCAATAACAAAGAATTTTGTGTATTACACGTACAGCCGAACACAACTATATTTCACCTAGTAGTACAGTAGGAATACAACTACATGTTTCGGCCCTATATGTGGGCCATCTCCAGGTTGTGATTTAACTTACAGAGCAGCTATACAAGATGTGTGGGGTGTTCTTTTAGGGCATTGGGGGTTGGGTGGGGGGGGGACGAGATCTCGTTGTTTCAATAGTGGGTACCATGACCTAGGGCTGTTACAAGTGGATTATCATTAGTTGTTTATGTACACATGTCAAGTGGGTTACTAT
>Ga0123354_10011705_pt1 | contig 13586 bp, 10 predicted proteins | sample TergutLab28metaG_2_FD_97872 | JGI IMG/M metagenome (GOLD analysis project Ga0123354, IMG submission 97872) | Labiotermes labralis P4 segment gut microbial communities from Petit-Saut dam, French Guiana - Lab288 P4 | ecosystem: Host-associated > Arthropoda: Insects > Digestive system > Gut ... | reverse complement strand
TCCCTCCGGTTTCCCCACCAAGACCCTATACGCCCCCCTCTCCTCCCCCATACGCGCCACATGCCCTGCCCATCTCATTCTTCTCGATTTTATCACCCGCACAATATTGGGTGAGGGGTACAATCATGATTACTATTTAATATTTTGTATATTATTGCGTTAATGTTATTGAATATTAGTACTGTACTTATTACATGTATTTTACTTTATGTTCCATACGAAAACTGACATAAAACTTCTTCAACACACTGAAATTTGAAAAATGCATACATAAATGATATGGTGTGATGTGATAAGTGCGGGCGGGGTTTAAGTCAATTCCTATTTATGTAAATTTCGGGTTATTTAAAATTTCAGGAAAGGAACCCTTACGCAAGTCGTAAATGGGCTGTAGTCGAAGATATAATTTCCTTGGATTGTTACTTATTGTCGGCGATTCGATGGGTGTTATTGCCGTCGTTTTCTTGGTCGAGCAGTTAGCACTATTCTTGGAGTAGGTTTATGTGGCCCTGAAGATAAAGGCAAATATCGGTAACTGCTTACCAGTTGACATGGCCTGGTATCCGAGAAGACTGGAAACGTCAACACTTCTCTGAGATACTCAATTATTATACCAACTACTGCACATACATAAATTTTATAAATTCCATGTATGTGCAGTAGTTGGTATAATAAGTGAGTAACTCAACAACATGCACCGTGTAATAACAAAAATAACCTCTCTGAGAATCTCAAATCTCGCACTGCAGTCTTACGAGAAATATCGCCACACCGTCCTGTGTACTGAATACACTAATTTTTCAAGCCAAATTTTGTTTTTATATCCATGTATGATTCAAGCCAAATTTTGTTTTTATATCCATGTATGAACTGGATAAGGATAGCGTTGTGACAGATTAATTGACCGGAAGGAATTGTGTCCAATCAAAGTAATCGAGCGTTAGGTAAGGGATCGATTAACACATTATTCGATTAATGGCTGCAGGCCTGTTTACATATATTCGCACAGGGCAATAGCGTCGGCTGTACACGCGACACGTCACAGCGTAGGCTTGGCAGGGGGTTGATGTAGGCTGGTATTTGCTAATGAGAGCTGATGGGACGTGACAGATGACAAGACGACTCTGCAACATTTCGCAAAGGAAAGCGTTACTGTAAACAAATAGCAGATTATTAGTTATTGAAGTCCGTGTCGGATTACCATAAAGCGCTTCTATTTTCGCATTTAATATTTAATTAATGAAACGTAGGCGAAAGGGGATAAGATAGTATTGCAATTAGCTTATAAAAATGCCAGTTTGTCTTGTAAATGACATTCAGATTTCGATGTTTTGCTGACCGTGCATCTCAGTATAATCTTAGTAATTAACCAACTTAATGCACAAATTCTTGTTTTATAATAAGTTTATTTTATGCCTCTACATGTTTCGAGCACTATGTGCTCATCATCAGGCGTTCAAAATTGTATTATACAGCATCTGGTATCATCACACTCTGTAGGTGGCCGTCCCGTGCACAGGTTGGGAGAGGAATGGACCAGTCCTCTCTCAGCCTGTGCACGGGACGGCCACCTACATGTGTGGCGATACCAGATGCTGTATAATATAATTTTGACCACCTGATGATGAGCAAAAAGTGCTCGAAACATGTAGAGACATAACACACTTATTGTAAAACAAGAATTTGTGCATTAAGTTGATTAATTACTAAGATTATTCAGATTTCCTTTCTTAATATAAGAGAATAAACGTTGCCTTATTAACTTGCACTTAACTTGCATTTGCACTAAATACTTGTATGATGCTTCCTAAGTTATCTGGATGTTTAACACGCTCTGAAAAGTTCAGTAGTGTACAGTGTATTCAGGAAGTACGTTACCGATCGCTCAGATTTTACCTCAAATCTCGTGACAGCTCGTGTCATATGGCTGCAGTGAAATGTACAATCTCGACAATGAGCCACAACAGTCTCAGAAACAAATAATACATTCCTTGCAGGTGATTGGCAGAATTGTGCCAACAGTTACATACAGGCCTACTTGACAGAAGGTAGAATATTGAAACGCCATTTCCCACTTTTTGGAAAATGTTGCAAAAAAAGCCAAGAGACCGCAAAATTTACAGGTTACCGCAGTCTGCAGTGTTACATAACTAACCTAACCTAACTAATTTCATAGAATACAGTTCTTCCTGATAAGTGAACAGGTATTCAACTAGTCAAGAAATTTCCTGCGTTGTATGCAAACAAAATGTCCTTTACCACATTCACAAGAGCCTCCTACCTGTTCCTATCATGAGCCCCATGCCTCCCTATACCACTTCTTCAAGATTAATTTTAACACACTCATCCAATGAGTGCCAAAGTCTTCCAAGTGGTCTCTTTCTCTGAGGTCTCCCCACCAAAATCCTGTATGCACCTCTCCTGTCCCTCATCCATGCCGCATGCCATGCCTATCTCATTCTTCTCTACTTGACTTCCTGAATGATATCTGGTGAAAAGTGAAGATCGTAAAGATCATGAAACTCGTATTTATATAGTCGTTTCCACTCCCCTGTTACCGCGTCCTTCTTAGGTCCAAATATCTTCCTCAGCACCATATTTTCGAACGTTCTTAACCTACACTCCTAGTAAAAAGTGATCAACCAATTTTCACTCCCATTAGAAACAACAGTCAAAATTACAGTTCTGTATAGAGTAGGACTCCACTTATCCAGTTTAATTTGGACGGCGAGATATACGGCTATGCAGAAAATCTGGATAATTGGATTTTTCTTTGAAAATAGGCTACATTGGCAGTTCGAAGTTCGACTGTTACTAGTTACAGTATGCACTTGTGTCTAAACATTTCGACCACGCCTCAATTGAAGTTCTAGAAGCCAAAACACTCTACTCAAACTGTTCCGATCACCAACAATTTCAAGGTAAGTTAGTTTTGAAGAATTCTCAACAAATTTACCCGAAGGACCAAGTCGATCCGGATAATTGGCGATCCGGAAAATCAGCGTCCGGATAAGTGGAGTTTACTGTATTCTTATATTTGAATTTTCGGATAGTAAACTTGAAGGTAAAAGATTCTGCATCGAGTTATAGCAAGAATTTCCTGTCTTCAATCTGCTCCAATTTCTGGATAGATGGAATTTTCATTTGTTAGCGTTTTTTCCCAAATATCTGAACTATTCTACGCTTTCAAAGGATTTATTACTCATCTTAAATTGTAGATCTTTTCCTGCATGTCGTTGTCGATACATGGCCTTATACAGTCTAACCCGGTTATAGTGACGTCAGTTCATACGTCACCTCTTTTATCGCGCAAGATAATCTGTGCTATTCAATTAATTCCTCACTGTTAACCACAACATTATATTCCTTGTTTATAAAGACACAAAATATTCCATCCATCCTATGACATTATGACGGAGTTCGACTGTACTTAGTTTTTTCTGCATTTACTTCTAGATCATTCTTCTTACTAGACACTAATAGAGATCTTATTAGCCTTTAAAGAAATATATTCAGTATTCTGAGCATACTGCCACGATCGTAAATAATATTTGTTGGAAGATTTTGAGTTATTGGTACAAGAAACATGTGTAGTTACGACAGCTTTAATGTCAAGAGTTACGTTTTCGTCGCTATAACCTTGAAAGATATGATTCCATATCAGGACAGTGGCGTAGTAAATGTTTTTCTTTTAAACTGGGAATAAATACTGGCAATAATTACTGAGCAGCATGAATTAATATTAAGAAAGTTCCATACATTAGTGCACTTCTGAACATAGACTTGCAGTAACTTTTTCTTATGTTTCGCTAAATACAACGCATTTTTTTCAGTCTCTCATTTGTGCTTTCTTGGCTTGTGTCAAAAGACTAGTCATCAGATTACAAAAGACCTTGAAAAATATTTCGGTACTTGAGAAAGAAATAGGTCATTCCTACAAAATTTAGGTTGTAAATCTTATGCAGAAAGATTAAGCCGGTTTGGCCAATTACAGCGAATGCCGGAAGAGAGAATGGTAAAAAGAAAAGCGTATAAGTGGAAACAGATGTCAATACGACCACAAAGGAAACCAAGGAACAGATGGGAAGATGACATAAGGAATGACAGGAAGAAATTGAAAATAAAAAATTGGATTAGCTGCATCCAGGATCGTAATAAGTGGAAATCGTATGTTGAGAGGGCCATAACATTCAAAGGTTGAAGTTGTAGCGCCTAAAGAAGAAGAAGAAGAATCTTATGCAGAACATGGTAATAAAACGCAAGCTGCGATAACTGCAGTGTGTGATCCGGAAAGTTCTGTTAAACGGAAATTGACTAAGAGGCCCATTTCATTTAACTATATGTGTAGCCGGCACAATTCAGCACCGATTTCGAGTGTCCGGCCATTAATTATTGGCGTCTTTTATTTCTCAGGTTATATGTACGTCAAGTTACGTAGGAATTTACTGAAAAGTGAACAGAAATTGCGGCGGGGAAAAGAAGACATTATATTAAGCAGCAAATTAAGTAGGTCGGTCTGTCTATGAAGCTGCTACTTACGTAAAATTAGAATATCTTACAACCATTGGGTATCAGAAGTGCCGGATACCGCAGCTTGTAGTGTATTAAATGAACAGGAATAATGTAGTCAACAGGGCATAAATTTCCAGTGTTAGTCTGGTTGAACTTGGAAAACTTTTGTATTGTCGGCACTGAAAAATCAGGATTTTCTTAATTGGAGAAGAAATTTTGAGAAATGCGGATGATATTTCCGGTGGTTATGCTTCCGCATACGCATTTGTGGTTTTGAGGGAAAAAACAGGAAATGCAGGCCTACGTATAGCGTAAAATGGAAACGAGTTAGCATACAATTTTTGTCGTGGAAAAGCAATAGGCTTTACATGTTCCGAGTGTGTGTGTGTGTAGCCTTATTTACCCAGCATGCAAAGGCCGTATTAATTCTAATCCGTGACCTGTCCAGGCCTACCATATTTTTGCACATTATCTCATAAAAGGCACAACTTTGGAAACAAGGTCACAGAACATTAAATGTGTTCCGCGATTTTCTTTTCAACTTTGTCTGAAACATTTCTCATTCTAAGACGAATTCAGCGAGATATAATCTGAAACATACGTAGGTCATGAAGTACAGTACTGGCTATTCTTGTTAGACTGTAACAAAACTTGGATTTTCTCGACAGGTATTCTAGAGACCCTCAAATATCACATTTCATGAAAATCCCTCTAGTGGGAGCCGAGTTCCAGGCGGAAGGACAGAGAATTGACGGACAGATAGAGAGATATACGGACAGACATGACGAAGGTAAGAGTTGCTTTACTCAATTTTGCGAACGCGCCTAAAAAGAATGGGTAATAAATATGCGTGCTAGTTGAGGAGCTTTCCACTATCTTCCACATGTTCATGTCAGTTCTCTTACATGCACAAACTTTAAACAATCCCCAGTGTGACTTCTCTGATTAATCTCGAAAGCACAAGCTCTGTAAAGAAACATTAACATAAAGACAGGTGTGTTTTAACTTGAGAGTCATGGAACTTATGTAGGCCTATCATGGTTGTAACGATTCGGAGACGGTTTGTGCTCTCCAGACGATGCCCAGGGAAAGTAATGTGACCCGCTCTGCCTAGAGGCGCCTGGGGTTAAAGCGAAGGCTTTGTTCTCCCATAGTTTAATCAAGCATTATGTTATGAAGACAAGAAAGAGTGGACGCATATCTCTACCAGTATTAACCTACGCACTAGATCAGAGTGAACATTCAGCCTGCTTTAACCCAGAGAAGGAACCCTCCATCCCATTATGAGGTCTCCAGAGGGTATGTCAATTTGCTCCTGCCGGAAACAAAACAGAATTCTGGCTCCTACTGCGCGTAAGTTACTTACTACACCAACTGAGTCATTTGAAGAACTCCTTACTGTTTCCGGGCACCTGAAGAAGGAAGCGGAAAGAGTTTTCGAAACGCAGTAGTTTGCAAAAAAAAAAAAAAGAAGAGAGGGATATCTGCCATTGTCCAAAATTCCATTCCGAAAAATTATTATTCATTTTCGTGAGGATTATATATAAAATTAAAGACGAAGAAGTTTGTAAAATTTATAGTAAAAACGTTCTGAAACTTAGTGCTATAGACCGCAGTTTTGTTTTTCTGTCACTTAATTGTCCTGGAACATCTAATGTTTATTTATTACACTTAGTCTACTTATGTAGTTTTACTCAAATATTTTACCAACCACTGCACATATATAAATTTATAAAATTTACACATTAAAACATTAAAAACGCTCCGACATATTTCGGTCCTAGGACCATCATCAGGGAGCTATATCGTCCTTGCCAAAGTTACACTATTAAAAGTCATATTAATTTCACTATTCGCTATGAATTTTAATAGTGTAACTTTGGCAAGGATGATATAGCTCCCTGATGACGGTTCTAGGACCGAAACATGTCGGAGCGTTTTTAATGTTTTAATGTGTAAATTTTATAAATTCATATATGTGCAGTGGTTGGTAAAATAATTGAGTGACTTGACAACATGCACAGTATAACAACGAACATACGTAGTTTGAATTACACAGTACTGTGTCGTAATTTTGTAGCCGATCTTGCCTTCGTCACATGCTTATTAAAGGGGTTTCTGGGTTTCCATACAATTTAATCTTATGTGAAGTATCATCTACATAGTAATCCATGTTAAAAATTGGGAAAATCCTGTGCATTCACAAATAAATATTTTTCAATTTATTTTATTTTTTCAAAAGGCACAATGTCGACTCTCATGGTTAATGACCGATAAGACCATTAGAAACAGCGGGATGGCTGACACCGGAATTTATTTTCAACTTATAATTACTGTTAGTTCCAATAACTTGTTAAATACCCCTAATAAAAATACATGGCAATCTCTGGAAGTGCAAAGAGAGAACATCATATTTTAGTAAAAAACAGACATATTTGGAAGCATAAAGCAAATCAAATGGTTGAAGGATAATGACGTTCCAAAAACACGAAAGCTAACTCACTGCAATCTACGCAATAGCAGAAGACTGAGAGTTGGATTACTCACCAGCTAATTACCTGGTTTCATCCCGATTTGTCGGAACCAAGCACGAATTTTCGAAGCAGTGGTATTGAAAGTGTGATCACAAAAGATCGATAGATTGAAAATCGAGGCGCACGAACGTAAGAGCGAGGGATATATTGTAGAGTTTTAATTTTATCGATTAGAATCACCCTGTTTATCGACTGAATGGGTGTTCTTTGTATCAGATGAGTCATGAAATGATATGACCATATTCAAATATTTTGAAATTTTAAACATGGAGCCTGAGTTTGTTTGGATAAGTTAATGAGAGAATGGGTCTGTGTTATCTCAGCAGTCCAATGACATGTATATGATAGGACATAAGTTAGAGGGAATGCACATTTGCAACCACGAGACAGGCTTTTAAATAAACTAAGCCACATCACGCCCATATTTCAATCGCTATGTTGCGTCACACCGAAGTGCTTGTACCTGTAGCTAGCCATCCGTGTGTGACAGCGCATCGGGTTCCACCTGCGTGCTCCAACCTCCAGGTGCCACTCTTCAGGAAGTGTCCAGTCTACTGTGTTTCGATCAAGATCCAGGTGACGCTCTTCAGGAAGCTTCCTGTCTACTGGGCGCTGATCAAGTTCCAGCTGACGCTCTTCAGGTAGTGTCCAGTCTACTGTGTTTCAATCAAGATGCAGTTGACGTTCTTCAGAAAGCGTCCAGCCTACTGGGCGCTGATCAAGATCCAGGTGACGATCTTCAGGAAGCTTCCTCTCTACTGTGTGTTAATGAAGATTCAGGTGGTGCTCTTCAGGAAGTGTCCAGTCTACTGTGTGTCGATCAAGGTCTGGGTGACGCTCTTCAGGAAGTGTCCAGTCTACTGTGTGTCGATCAAGGTCCGGGTGACGCTCTTCAGAAAGCGTCCGGTCTACTGGGCCCTGATCAAGACCCAGGTGGCGCTCTTCAGGAAGTGTCCAGTCTACTGTGTGTCGATCAAGATGCAGGTGGTGTTCTGCAGGAAGTTTCCGCTTGACAGTGTGTCGACCAAGATACAGGCGACGTTCTTCAGGAAGCGTCCAGACCACTGCGTGTTGATAAAGATTCAGGTGGTGCTCTTCAAGAAGTTTCCAGTCTACTGCGTGTCGATCAACTTCCAGGTGACGCTCTTTTGTGTATACTCCATTGGTCTTTAAAGTAGGCTCTTTGGCCCCCTAGGGGGCCAAACCAATTTTCTAAGGGAACACAGTAACCATTGAGGGGCCACCGAAACTTCCCTGCATGAATATAGAATTTCAAATATAAAATGAATGGAAAGTTCATTTTCTCCTGCATCCCTCGCAGTACAAAAGACAAAGTCGTAGTCTATTTTCTTTTCTACGCCTTCCCTGGCCTAATTTGATATCAGTTTGGCGATTTATTTGCCGTCAAAACTATGAGCCAAGTGTCCAGTCCAATGTGTGGTGATCAACTTGCAAACTACGATCATCAGGCAAGAATCAAGATTGCTAGGATGTACTGGGGGAGATCTGAGGTTCTCACAGCAGTGTTCTTGAAGACACAAGTCTTCTGGGACGTGAAGATTTCCGGCGTTTCGAAGACTCTGTTATCTTAATAATCGAGGTCAGGCAGAGGTGACCCTAAAGTTGAAGGCTCTGCGATCTTCATGCTTTGCCTTTTTGTGGTAAAGGAACCCTGAAGAACAAAAATTGGTAAATTAGGAAATAGCGTCAAATTCTGCCAGTAACAGTTGCCCCACAGTGCTGGAAGCCCGGTAGGTTGAAAGCCGCTGGCACTCAGAATCCCACCAGTGGTCATTCTGAATTGTCACCACACGTAATTAAAAAACGTGTTGAGGTTCATTTATTTACTTTTTTAAATTCACAGGGTGTGTCAGGTATTTGAGTGTGATCCACACATTTCCCATACCAGACTGTAGAACAGCATTAATCCTTTGGCCCTGGAGCTGGACATTTACAGTTTAGCACACCATTTATGTAAATGTGAATATTTTATGAACCAAGAAGAGTAACATTTGGAAATACACGACAGTTTGTGGAGGAATAAACGAATGGTGAGAGAAAGTCTAAAAAAATAATTAAATATATTTGTTGACTAAATACATAAAAAGCGTACTCTGGGGAGTAGCGGTACATCTTGTCCTACATATAGGATGCATGGTGCCTAAAGGTTTACAAAAACAGCTCGGCACTGGACATGAACCTGACCCAAATACATTTACCTCCCTTTCTAATATTTCTGTTTATTAACACGTTGCGGAATAAAATGTGGACCGTGTTTCCTTTAAATATTTATTTTGTCTATCCGTTATTTTTAATGGTAAATTTTAAAATTACAATGTTCTTATAACTTAACATTGAGGCCCGTGCGTGCCACTACTGTTGTGGTGGAAAATCAATAAATATTACGTATTCTGAGCGTATATTTGTAGCGTTAGGTAATCGAACATGGAATACGCATTTTTCAAATTGCCATCTGTGGCCTGCCCAGCTCTACAATATTTTTTTTCACGTTATCTCATAAACGGCTCGATTTTCGAAGAACAGTACTAAAGCGTAAGAATTGGACGCGTTCGTGCAACCATTCTTTCAGCAAAAGAACAGCAAGTATTATTCGAAATATTTTCGAGAAATCCTCTAACACAAAATTTTATGAAAATCTGTCCAGTGGCAGCCGAGTTGTTCCATGCGGACAGATGGGGAGACAGACATGACGAAGCTAATTGTCGCTTGTCGCAGTTTTGCGAAATCGCCTAAAAACTAATCTTTTTTTACTTCGGATCAAATAATAGCGGTAATAACACAGTTGAATGCACCTGTTATGCCCTCTCAACATAATGTTCTATGCCTAAAAACTGCAAGAAGAACATCAAGAAACTGAAAATATTATAATCTTATGCGTAGAAGGACCGTGCATCATCTTGATACTTGAATAAAGGTAGACCAACTTGATGTCACTTATTTTATTATGTCAATTTTCCGCTCAACATGTTTCGGATGTTAATACACCCATCTTCAGGAGCTTGCGACTACTTGGTGTGTTATTGCATGGGTTGTATTGTGCTGGCTAGGGGCGTGTTGGTGTTATGTAGCGGATTGGCTGTTGGTGTTGTGGTATCCGAATGCAGGTTGAACAGCCAGCACAATACAACCTATGCAATAACACACCAAGTAGTCGCAAGCTCCTGAAGATGGGTGTATTAACATCCGAAAAATGTTGAGCAAAAAATTGACATAATAAAATAAGTGAAATCAAGTTGGTCTACCTTTATTCAAGAAAATAAATAAGTTTAAACAACAGAACTCCAGCGGCCTAATCGATATAATGACTAGGCTACGGGATGGACGGTCTAGGGTTTCTAATCAGGTAGGGGCAAATACATTTTTTTCTGTTCCAAAATTTCCAGACGGCCTCATATCGAATGGTAAACGGGGTTCTTTGACGGGGTAAAGTAATCGAAACGTCAAGTTAGTCTCTCACTCCCATCTAGTGCCGAAGTTAGGATGAGTGGACCTATGACTGTACTCCACATCTGTATCTTCATTGTACAGACAGGAAAAAGATTAACTAGGTTTAAAATGCGTGCGTGGTTTTAAAGCAACGCTTTTGTTTTGTCATTTTATTGTGTTGAAAGAACAGTTTCCATTTAGCGCGCAACAAAAGTCGCAAACGTGGAATTCCACTGAAAATGTGTTTATTCTAAAAGTGGTGTTTTGCGATATAAAATTATATTCATACTAGTTTGTAAAGTAAACTGAAACTGATAAAATTTAAACTGTATTTACTTGCCCCTACTTGTGTTCAGTTTCCATATGCACTGTAGTCTCCCACTCACCCCTGGGCACAGAGAGAGAAAGAGACAGAGATAGAACACGAGAGATAGTGACAGAGGTGTGCTTATAACCTCTGCATGTCACCACACATCCTCGTGTGACAGGAAAAATAAACACACTTGTCCAACGCAAACACAAACAAATACTGTTTGTTATGTATAGCCAACCCGCATGCTATATTATGGCCTATAAATCTTCAACGATGAACATAGTAAAGCGGTCGTTGCAATTAATCCACATAAACAAACATTTCGTTAGGTATAAATCTGGTGCATCAAAAACATTGGTGTAATACACAATAACTGAACTTTGTCTCACTCCAACAAACTAATGTTGAACTCTCAGTCACTCACTCCTCACCCGAAGTGGAATTCTGAAATTGTTCCCACACAAACGACAATGTGTAGAACTTGTATGCAAGTCTACACCGGGGCTCTTTAAGAAGGTAGATGGAACAGAATCCTGTGCAGCCTTCATTATTGTCTACCATATAGGACGAACTTAACTTTAGAATTTGTAATATTAGTGCAGTTAACGTTAGAAGTTGTAATTTAGTGCATTTAACCTTAGAAGTTGTAATGTTGTTGCATTTTAGAGTTAGAAGTTGTAATATTAGTGCCTTTAATGTCGAGTTGTAATATTAGTGAATTTAACGCTAGAAGTTGTAATATTAGTGCATTTAATGTCGAGTTGTAATATTAGTGCATTTAACCTTAGAAGTTGTAATATTAGTGCATTTAACCTTTGAAGTTTTAATGTTGGTGAATTTAACGTTAGAAGTAGTAATATTAGTGCATTTAACGTTAGAAGTTGTAATGTTAGTGCATTTAACGTTAGAAGTTGTAATATTAGTGCATTTAACCTTAGAAGTTGTAATATTAGTGCACTTAAACTTTGAAGTTGTAATGTTGTTGCATTTTAGAGTTAGAAGTTGTATATTAGTGCATTCAAAATATCACCTTTCTATGATGTCTATAAATATTCTCTTATTCTGCTTGCACAATCCCGATCACGAGAAGCTGACTAGGCGGCACCTTCGACCCGCCATTACTGAATAACCCCCCCCCCCCAAAAAAAAAATTTCTGTGGATTCATAACTATTTATGTTTAAAGTTTATTGCGCTCGCTGTCTTCGTGGTGGTACAGTATTGTGTGACGACCTTGCCCTAGTTGAATGGCAAACAAAATGAGGTTTTCTACCCGAGAAGTTCAAAATTTATGAACATTGTAAATCCCAGGCTTTAATTTTGTAGGTGGCCAAAGATTTAATCACAAAGCACCCTCACAATCCCGGCAACCCCAAACCCTTGCCACTTGCCGACTCTCAGGCCTCCAACAGTCCTTACACTTTCCATCGAAGACCTAAACCTTCACACAATACTATTTCTTCAAAGTTCTATACGTCTGCTATCTTCATCGTGCTGCAATTTTGAGCAATGAACAAGACATGATGGAACAGCAAATGAAATAAGATATTTTACCAGAGAAGCCCAGGATTTTTAAATGTTGTAAATCCTAGGCTTTGACTTAGAATAGAAACCATGCATGCAGTACCGGCCTGACACAGCATAACAGCACCCTCGCAATCCCAGGTCCCCCCAAATAATACCCGACTGTCTCGAATCTACCAGCTTCCTCAGTGAGACATATGCTTCAGAGTATACTAATTTTTTGTTATAGGTTTATAAGTCTCTGTTCTTCGTAGTGATACAACATGCAGTGATCCCTCCCTCCGGCAGTTTTTAATAAGCCGTGTGCTGAATTTTGAATGTAGTTTAGAGTAATTTCAGGTTAACTCCTTTGCAGTCAACAGCGCTGACCTGCATTACTGTGTCAGTCAGAATTTAATATTTTAGATGTATTGATTGTCTGTGGGCATTACAGAGTGTTCCTGACTTCTTGCACTGACGTTCCTTAAGTTCTTCGCTATGTACAGTTCGACATTCTGTGTTGTTCGCGACATATTACTGGTAGAGCCTGGCTCCATAAGAAACACAGGGACTCTATCCACATTAGGTTTGAGGTACATCCTAGAGAACTGACCGCAGTGTCACATGAATAGAAACTTCCAAGGCTAAATACAACTTTAATAATTTCCACTGTATATATATATATATATATATATATATACATACATACATACATACATACATACATATACATACACATACATAAATGTTTTAATAATATTGTTACCGTAAGTTTATATGTATATATACATATATATATACGCATACATATAAATATACATTCACATATATAAAGGTTTTAAGACTATTGTATATACGTATACATACACATATATAAATGTTTTAATAATATTGTTACTGTAAGTTTATATATATATATATATATACACATATAAAGATTTTAAGAATATTGTTGCCATAAGTTTATTTATATATATATACATAAACATATATAAAGGTCTTAACAATAAATAACATTTGTTCAGTGGCAATTGGTTTAAAAACTTGCATTTTGTTCTCCCTGTAGATGGTACACTTGTACCGCAACATGTTGGAAATGCTTCTGTAATACTTACTCCTTACTCACTCCATGGTGCAGAGCCCTTCTTGAGAAGCTAACCGGTTTGCACCTAGTCAAGAAATTCCCCGCATTTCACGGAACCCGAAGGTTCATTACCGCACTCACAAGCGTCCGCCACCTATCTCTATCCTGGGCCAGCCCAATCCAGTCCATATACCC
>Ga0123354_10011702_pt1 | contig 13587 bp, 7 predicted proteins | sample TergutLab28metaG_2_FD_97872 | JGI IMG/M metagenome (GOLD analysis project Ga0123354, IMG submission 97872) | Labiotermes labralis P4 segment gut microbial communities from Petit-Saut dam, French Guiana - Lab288 P4 | ecosystem: Host-associated > Arthropoda: Insects > Digestive system > Gut ... | reverse complement strand
TATATATATATATATATATATATATATAAAAGCCACTTTGAACTGAATCGTTTTTTGGAAAATTTGTTGATTGTTCATGGTCTTAGGGCTGAGGAAAGGAACTCGTAGCGAAGTGCATTTATATTTAGTCTGGCTTGAGGTTTAGCGTGTGTGACGTGCAGCGAAGCTAATGACAACGATGACATCATAGGCGATCATCAGGTGCCTCGCCGAGAAAGCAATCATTCGTGACCAGCTAATAATATTCAATTCGGTTCAATTATTGTTTTTTAATGTGTCCAGTGAACAGCCAAATGGCCAAGTACAGAAACAGCTCAACATACAGACACAAGTCCTTTATTTGTCCAACTAATGCACACAAATTATTATAAAATTGTTAAACAGTTAAGATCATTTAAAATTATAATAGTTGCTCCAGCATGTTTCGCTTTACATAAACCATCATCAGGGAGCTCTCAGCCTGTGCTTCGCTAAACTTACAATGTTGACTTCGGTTACATATCGTTATTTGAAGTTATCGGTATTGTGGCTGCATATGCAATGCTATTTCTCCCACTGGAGATAGTTTACACTCTGTGCTGCTCTTTCATTTACGTGTTCTTGGGAAGCCAGCCAGCCATGTCTTGATGGAAAGGATTTCATGGAAGTTTCAAATCTCATGTTTATATAGCCTATTTGCCTAGGTTAGGCGTTAGCTGCCTTGTAAAATTTCGGAATACTATAAGAAGTACGTATAATAATAATAATAATAATAATAATAATCTGGTACATTATTAATACTAATTATTATTAATAATTTAAAACCTGTACCTCAGTTACCCTTTGTAGATGTACGAAGGAAGTTCAAAAAGTACAATTCCTTCGGCCATAAATATTAACTAATATTGGTCGGTGTAGCTCGTTGTTCACACTGAAATAGACCTGTCATTACATTTCAACGTAATCTTCGAGCAAATTGATACATTTATCCCAATTTTGGAAGGGGCTTAAATTTCCGTTCTGGTAGAAACCGGACCATTGCATTCGTAACTGTTCACAAATAGCCCATTATTGTGGCGATAGGGTACGCCTGTCTTATCTTCCCTGTGCTCGCTGTTTGTTCTGCCGTTTCGTCCCCTTTCATTCATCGCCCAATAACTAGCTATAGAAAAGGTCTGCATATTACTACGTTCCTCGCAATCTAATTATATCCTCTTTTTTTTTCTGTCTTCAGATGAGGCCAGCTCTTTAGTTGATGGTTGACCCAGAGGTATTAGAACATCGTATATGAATATTGAAATAGATACGACGGAAACTTTCGTAACGCATTCTAAGTTGGCTCAGAGTCTTGAAAGGAACCTTCGTTCGCGGATGGTGTCCATGTGTGCTGTGGAGAATTCTTACCGAATTTATGGTCTAAGTAACAACGGTAAAACAGTTAATTGCTCGCTACGAGATCACATACCTTGTAAATTCACGGGCGCGTAGACCCAGAATGTCCGTTTAATCTGACCCAGCACGATGTATGAACCATGTACATTAACCGGACAGTACAATGGCTTCACCACCTACGACAGACTCCGTGGTACTCACTGAACAACAGACAGTCTCATATCCGGGATCGTTATTGTGGTGAACAACATTATCCCGTTCCTTGTTCGGTATTGAACCCCGGTCACCGAGGTGATAGTTGCTCAGTTTTGAATCGGCCCAGGCTCGAAACCAATTTAGAACCCTATTGCAACATGAAGTGAAGAATTGCGTTTGTAGCCGCTGCAGGTTAGGCAGCCTGACGTCACGACCCTCACTTTGTGTGCAGGACGCGGCGCGTGAAGTCGGCTGCTGGCTGGCTGGCTGGCAGCTGGACACCGAACAGTACGACCGCACCTGTTGTTACCGCGCACCTGCTGCTCTGCGTGATTTTGCCCCGGTCACTCCAACTCGGGAATAATGCGTTTCTGCGAGTCTGCTGCGTGCAGGGATTTGCCAGATAGAACCTCAGATTGTTGCACTGCGCCGTGTTTCCAGTTGTTGACATACAGAATTTGTCTGATACGTAATGTATATTTAGGCCTTTGTCTGTTGTCTCCAGCTATCATTCCACAAACCTAACCCGGCAGTTTATTAATTGTTGGCATGAAACCTGAAGCTGCGTACACATGTCGCACGGTCACCAAGTCGCGTGAGACGGTTATTTTTCAAAATTCTACTATAACGAAAAGTTCAAGGAATCCGCTTTAACTGTTAATGACGCTAGTGTTACAGCCACCTCAGAAGTTTGCATTCACCCTGTTGGTGTTCTAGATAGTAGGAAATAAAGGTACAAATTTACGGCTGGGCCAGGTGGAATGATAAGCCTACCCATATCTAGTTACGATAAAAAAAACCACGGAAGACCGCCTGTTATAAGATCTCCGACCAGTATCGCAACAGTGTGATTTCCTTCTTTTTATATTCTTGGGATCGGCCTGATGATGGTTACAAAACAGTAGAAGAAACATGTGGCAGATTTGTTTAATAGTAAAATTGTGTTTTGACTGGAAATCCTGTATTTTTAATCGGGTTTGTAGTTATTCTTGTTTCATTTACTCTGTATTCGCGTTCTGCGCCGTTTGAAGTTTGCACCGTTGTATCCGCTTCTTACGTCATGTAGCAGGAAATGGAATGCTGGAGAGTCAGTGTAGGCCTGTACAAACAGCGGTTTTAACAAGAAGGGAATACCGGCGCGTATTCTGAAATATTTCCCATCGTTTACCGGAGGAGCTGAGCAGAACTACGAGACATTCCGCGGTCTGGTTCCGAACGTGGAATCTTCCGAATGTGAAGCAGTAATGTATAGCATTGCGCGCAACATGTTAAGTGTGACTAGAGTTTGGAATTGGCGTGAACATGGAAGACGACGACTGTTTTCGGCATTTTCGCATCGCTCGTAGAACAGCTCCGTCCGTCCGTCCGTTTTGTCTTTTTTAAGAACCATACGTTATTCACAGAACTTGATGCCGAAGAGTCTTGCAAAAAATTGTGGAGCCAGTTCCCTTCGCGTGTATGTGGATACGTTTAACCATCACTTTCTGCGTATGTGAGCTCTCGAGTACGTGTTCGGAGCTGTGGCAGGACAGTGGCGTCCCACTTCTGCGCGTATGCACTTTCTCTTAACGCTTTGGATCCGTACGGAAGTTAGGAAAATATAATTTGCTTCGATCATTTAAGTTCAGTGTCATAAAATAGGAAAAATTTTGTGCCACATAGTTTGTGGTTCCTCCGTGACCAAGTATCAGCTGTGCAATCGATAATAACGGAAACTGCATACCGATTATAGCGCTGTTGCTAGGGTTTGTGGAGGAGCGAATCTTCCCCCCCCCCATTCTAAATAAGCCTTCATCGTGAAGTCTTCGGAGCAGCGTCGCTTTTGTAGTTTCGTTTTTCGACGCTGTCAGTGACTGAAACTGTTGTGTTTTGTTGTTAGGTTGGTTAATGGATGGTGAATTGTGCTGAATTTGGAAGCAAGCGGTCGTGGTCTAATCGAGGTAATGTCAGTCAGGATAAAGTCGGAAATACGAATCAGGAACCTCCTGAATACAAGTCCATAGCGTGTCCATACCAACCCATTCGTCGCAGCTTTTATTAGAAGCTTATAAATGCAGAATGCTAATAAGAAATCCCTGTCCTTTCATGGAACCTGTATACTCATTGCCGTGTTGACATGATTCTGCCACTGGGCCCCCGTAGTGAGCCAGCTGAATCCAGTGAACGTCATCACACATCCATATTTAGAGTTTTTCTTAGCGAACTCTGAAGTGAATTTTTCACACTATCCATGTGCGTGACATATCTCGGCCATGCAGTCGTCTGCAATTGGAACCGCTAAATTCTCAGTCCGAGTTACATGAGTTAGAACTCTACAGGAACAAATTCATTTCATACATTGTAATTTGCGGTGTGAACCCGCGTGAAACTTAACTGACAGACTCACTGGCAGACCAACTGAGTGGCAGCAGAAATCAACGTCCAAACACTGCGACTGGGGACGGCTGTGTCCTCATTCGTAGCCATAAACACCTTGTGTTTCTAATAACATTGTCACATACGGCCTCCTCGTTCCTATAAATTGCCACTTCTCCACCAAGTTTCTGTTTGTAGACGCACTTCTTACCACTCTAAGATTAATATTAGCTTTATTTAACGACGGTTTTAAACTGCTTAAATTATGTAACTTTGAGTAATAATATAAGTTGTGACTGACGAAATGAGGTTGTGAAAAAGAGCGGCCATAGTCTGAAAATTAATTGAGAATAGAAGCGCTTTCATGGCAGAGTGTCGAACGTGGGACCTACCTAACACAACGCCAAGTTGCCAACTACTCTGGCTTGGCGTGAATTATTCATTCGTCTAAGTTAAAAATACGCGTCATGAGCACTGGTGTGTGTTGCGTCTTTATTTGGCTGTTCCAACAGTTCGGCATTGTTTGCTGCAGAATATATTCCCATGGATGGTGGAGGTACGACGCCCCTTTCTGTTCATTGTCGTATTCCTATCCGTGTCCGTGTGGCCAGTGTCGTGCAATCTAAAGCACTCGTTGCTACCGAACCTTGTCACATGGTTATGACTGTGCCATCGTTTCTGTGAAGAGGACGGCTAGACTGGGGGAGAATACAGTGCAGTACACTGACGGGGAGGGGGCGTAATAGCTGGGGGGAGGGGGGTACGAACCTGTTTGGGTAATATAAAGAAATAGGCTGTTACAATAAGGCCTAATTCTGTAACAGGCAAGGTGCAGAACATGAAAAGGAACTCAAGCACGTGACTTTGTGAACACACTCAACGGGGAGTCCGGTCTGCTGGAATACGACTCTGCGTCACTGGGTGATCAGATCGCGAAGTTTCGAGGTAATGTAGTGTGCTCATCGTCAAGGTTCGAAATGTCCAGTTTTTACGCTCGAGCGAGTGACGCATGGTCTGTCGCAAAGACATCGAAGCTCGGATGTAATGACCTGTCGGTCCCCCCACCCCCGCTTCATGGCAGTTTTGAAGGCTAGAGAGGCCAGTTGCTAGAAGCAGGGGGATCCCAATTAGACCCAGTGAATCACTGGGTGTTGTTGTACTCCATCGTCTGCAGATTGGTGCGGTGGAAGGGCGAGAAAGGACTGTGGTTGTTTTGAACTACCATCAGAATACCCGACTTAAACTTTGAAAATTACAATCTTCTGGAACATTACGTTGTGTTTGTTGGTGATTTACTATTTATGTTTCACAGGAGCATACTGCCTCCATCTTCAGGATATTCCAAGAATAAGCTACTAGGAAGAATTGATTGTGATATGTAGGAACCTTCTTCTTACTTATATAGAGGGAACAAAAAATTCGCGGCCACACCTTGTGAAGCATGGTATTCGAGTTATGGCCTCCTGAAGATTAAGGTTGATGCTGGAAGTGTTCACCTTGAACTTCAATGCAATACGTTGCCTGTCTGAACAGTGACTGCCTGACTCGCCGGGAAATTCCAGGTGTCGTACGAATCGTCTAAGATCCATTGTGTATTGTTGCAAGTAGTGAACGTTATTACCTTCGGTAGCGTACACAGTTGACTTCAGTTGTCCCCCACAGACAGAAATCTAATGGATTTAAATCAGGAGAATAGGGAGACCATGCTGTTGCCTACCTCATCCTATCCATTCTGCTGGACATATGTTCAAGAATTCACGAACTACAAGAGGAAAATTTAATGGAGCACCATCATCCATGAGCCATAAGGTCCTAGTTGTCTGAAAATCCACATCTTGCAACAGCTCTAGACGGAAGTTCCGTAGGAAGTCGTGGTAGACAACCCTAGTCAGACGTGGTGGAGAATCCCAGTAGTCGGTCTCCTGCAGTGCCTGCATGGAAGCTCAAGTTGGCCACTTTGAGAAGTTTTCTTTGACCAACTGGGATCCGTAACTCGGAAACCATACGTTGCAAGGCCTGTGCTCATTTAGTATTCTCTTCTTGTATTGTGGTGTAGATTCACCTTCCCTAGGTTTGGCCGTACATTTTTCGTTCACCCCGTATAATGTAACAAGCTCTTCCGAGCAGTTCATTCTTCTCGGACTTCCCTGAACGTGGAGTTAGGAAGTTCCTACGTAACATCGGTAACAAATTCCCAACCAACACGGCGTCGTGTCCCCGAAGACAGCAGTCTTCATCAGCAGTGCTGTGCAAATATCGAACCACACCTTGAAGACAGACGTAAAATACTGGAACAGTTTCTTTGGTAGTGAAGCCGGACACCAGAGTCCTCTGTTGGATCTGATCGTTAGCTGTTTGAGTTCAGATTTGAACGCGGGAACTCTGGCGTACGAAGCGGGGGGGTCCTAGTTACTCTACCACGACTTTTGTCTGAGACCGCGTTTCACACGTATATAAAGTGTCGTAATTTTTTTTTCTCGTCGATTCCTGCGGATTAGGTCACCCTGGCCCGTTCATATTCAGAATACGTTTTGAAACAATGAATGTATTTCAGACATTTGATAATACTGCCTGCAAGAGGAATCGGCCGATCGCAAAGTATAGGACAGCCCAAATAAAGCGCTAGAATACATTATGCCCCGAGTGGTGTTCGAATTGACAATTACGGTAATCGGGTTATGTTGTGAGTGAAGAACGGATGAGGGAAAGGCTGTTACCTTATTGCAGGAAGGGTACTGTATCATCACTTGCCTACAGAGGCTGAATAAAATTAAAAAAAAGAAAATTCATTTAGAACATTCGACTTACAGACAGAAACTCGAAACTGACACCGTAGAATGCCAAGTTGTAATTGTTTGCGTACGTTAGGCTTACGGTAAGCTTACAACCTTGCAGTAGCGCATCTTCGTATGGTTTAATAGTCGGTGCTGATACAGAAAGTCTATACTTATGTAGACGGAATGTGTCTAAAATGCTTGGACAAAATTCAGGAGAGAATTACCCGCGCAAATGATGAAAATAGTTCATATCTATTTGCTTCCGCAAACGCTTAGTTTTCGAAGTACAGCCCAACAACACGTTGAAATCTTTCAACTGAACTAAAGAACCCCTGATTTCTGGACATACGTTTTGTGAACGTTTTTCTTCGTTGTGTTGTGAAGAGCTGGCTTTTGCGATTTGTCCGAGCATTTTAGACGCACCTTTTATATAAAGTAGACTTGCAGTTAATCTGTCCTGCTGACATGAGCCTAATGCCAGTCTCTTCGTTACGAAACTTTCTGTTTTTGAATAAAGTACGTGCGTATATTGTTGCATCCTCTTCCTAACCCTGTGGTGAACGTTTTACGGGGTGTTGATTTTGATTTAAGCGCTTTTTCCAAGAAATGCATAGCTATGAATGTTGCTCTTGTGCGGATTTAGTTAGTTCCTGTTCCACGCTTCTGGAATCCAATAAGAACGAAGGCAGGAGTCGAATATCAGGTGGCGGCAGCGGCACTGCTCTATAGGGAAGTGGACGCATCTTGTTTTCGCCCTTGCCTGCATGCAAATCTAATACAAGGCAATTCGATTGCAAGTGTTCTGTAGATCTGTCGAATGACTCTGATGCCGTCACCTGTTTATTCGGTTTGTGAGTATGTGTGTAGGTATATTTCGCTTCGGGGTGCTTTTATTGCATTTGTATATGCCATAGTATTCGTAAGGCGTGCTGAAGTCAAGAACACGCGTACTTTAAATTTTCCGATCCGATCGTCAGTTTCCTGGCATTGCTGTTTCTATCTTCGCCTTGACGAATGCTGATTGCGTTGTTCTGTAAATGGCTGCCAGATGCAATTGGCCTGCATTTAGAACTGGCGTCTCGCTCTTCAGTTTGGGACGTTATAGTTACAGGCTGACAACAGTCGACTCAAATGAGAACCTTGTTTGGAAATAATAGTGATTAGTAATAATAATGTTAATAATTCTCGTTTATGAACGTGCTAGCTTAACAGCGCAATGGCCTATTACAAAACTAGCTTCACTAACGCACATAATATAATAATAATAATAATAAGAAACTTAATAATTGGCGGTATAAATTTTGATAATAGTTCGTAAATCTGACGCTTTGAAATTATGACCTGCATGGATGTGCTGTGTTGAATAGAAATTTGTTCAAGAATGATGTAGAAAAATTTGCAGGTTGGTCCCATAATTTTGTGTTCTGATATCTTTTGTCGGTAAATTTAATTTTTTTATGTTTACTCCTTACATAAGACAAAGTTATTTCAAAATAAACATCAGCCTCGTAGGCCTGCTGTTCCTTCCTAAACATCAGCCTCGTAGGCCTGCTGTTCCTTCCCAAACATCAGCCTCGTAGGCCTGCTGTTCCTTCCTAAACATCAGCCTCGTAGGCCTGCTGTTCCTTCCTAAACATCAGCCTCGTAGGCCTGCTCTTCTTACCTGAGTGTCATTAAACGCTTCAGAGTACTTTTTTAACTTCACGAAATTCATTTAAATGTCAGTTTCTAATTAATTATTTTTTTTTAAATTTAAGCCAGGCTTCTCCTCCATAATTTCAGTAACCATTTTTTCTGTGGGTCCACGTTGTGTTCCCATTTATGAGCTCTCTATGTTGCAGTGGTGCTGTGCGGGTGGGTTGCAATAGAGGGGATGTTAATTCCAGTACGTTCTTACACATGCTTTTATGACAAATTCTACAGTATGAAAAAGAAATGATTTTGACATGAATAATCCGTAAACGACATACCTCATTATCGAGTTCGAACTGACAATTAAGTGTACGCGGTAACGAACGAAATATAGGTAACATTATATATATATATATATATGTTCCAGAAACGCATTCTGGCCTCCAATGTTATAAGATTGGGCATCTTTTAGCTTTTGGTGTTTTGTTGTAACTGTAAATTTAAAAGTTGTAAATATTTTGTCTTCATCGCTGCAGTACTATGGAGTCATTTGATACGTGAACCGGAAGAACTGACACATCTCATCTGTAGCTGTCACATGCAATATGACTTCACAGCTTGAGTGGGTGTGCACTCGATGAAGCTGGAGAGTTGCTGACTAACAGCATGAGAGGAGAAGTGGTGTTGAGACCTTGTTACAATATCTATCGGCGACAGTGTGCGCTGCAATGCCGGCTGAAGCAGAAGTGTCCCTTGACTGATAGGAAGTTAAGTTGTAGCGTAGGTACAGTTTAGGTGAATGTTAGTGTTTTAAAGAGCTCGAGACTAGACACACATAGGCCGTACAAAGTTTTATAGGGAGGAGTGTAGTCAGTTTGGGAAGGTACACTTATTTAAGTATGCAAACTAATCTTATGTAAGTATGGTGTATGGGTGGGTACTGGGTTTGTGTCAGGGCAGAAGCAAGTAACGAGAATTTGTGAAGGCGTCAGTGAAGTACTGGTTGTATGAAACTGGGGACATTTTTTGCCGTGTGCCTTGTCAGCTTCCCAAAAACGAATCTTCTCCATGACGTTTATTATAAGACAAGATATTAATTCGAATTTGCTCGTAAAGGTGAAGCTGTACCTATACAGGCATGGACAGGCCCCTAGGATTCCATGAGGTTGAGGCTCCCAGATTTTCAGAAAATCGGTACATGGTGGTGGTAATGTCTGCCCAACGAACCGGCCGCCTTCACCCCTAAGGAAATATTCCAGGTACTGGTTTCTGTTAAGAGGCTGTCTACCCCAGGGCCATAGTGCGGCCGGAAGGATTAAGTCAATGAAAAATTTTGAATTTTCTTCCAACATCTGAAAATTAGCAGCTTATTTGCTACTGTCGTTTTCTAATTAATCCCATGGAATTAATTTTACAGAACTATCTTTGTAGTATGGCATTAGTTGGTTCACGAGCACTGTCTGTAATATTGTGCATTATTTATGTGTGTTTCATAAGGCAGTGTAGGCTACTTTATATGATAGACCAAGTGAAGGGTACAGCAATGGGCCCTGAAGATCGTTATAGTAACTGTGTTTGTCAGTAGGCCCTACTTACTGATGTGAAATACACTGTGGATAGGCCACGCCTAATTAAAGGCTTACGGCATTTTCATTGAGTGATTCGACATTAAAACTGAACGTAACAACATAAGATTTTCGAGAAAAGGTGAAAGGTGAAAGCAAGATTCTCTCTCTGCACGCCATGAAGGTATAACAGGTAGAGGGAGTATATGTACAGCTCTAATTCTTTTATTCTCCGCATTGAATGGAGCTGTTTGGTCAGCTGAATGACCCGGCCGCTTTACCCCCGGGGAAACAAGCGTCGGTGCCCAATGAATGGGATTTTGAGAACACATTGTTGTGTATTCGTTTAAATGTACAAGACACGTTTCGTAGCCACAGACAGGTTGATTGACCTTCGTTATTTTCTGTTGGGCTGCTTTTCACTTGATGAAGCGCATTCTCTCTCGCTGTATCGAACAAACTGGCGGAGAAAACATTATGCTATAGCAACAATCGTAGACTACGCGAACATATTGTTACAAAGCCGTTCTGGAGTTTCATTGTAATCTATGAGTTTTATATAGCGAGTGGTTACAGTGACCAAGTGTATTAGCTTAAGAATGAGTATGTGAACTGCTAAAGAGAAACCTACGTAGCTAATTCCACGTGTATGCTTGTGTAATGGACGTTATTTGTAGGTTAGCCGTCTGCATCAACATCCTCGGGACTAAATTTCGAAGGATTTTCTTCATACTAATTATGTTAACCCCCTTTTTTGCTAAATGTACTTGATTTTGGGCGAATAAATTGCTTATATACTACAAAATTAATGCCAAATTTTCCCAGAACACAGACACACCTACTGTGCCACAACACCACTGAAGTTGTTTAGGCCTGCATTTACGCATCCTGCGTTACGTATGCACCTAAAACACGCGTGTTTCATGCGGTATATAAAACTTCGTGTTGTATGCGGTGACCTTTCATGGCCATGAAAATTCATAATGTCATACGGACGGTCGTTATGCCGGCAGATTTTGTCGTTTGGGTAGAGAGGTTCTCAGAATTTCGGAATTTTGCTGAACACTTGGGAGAATGGAACTTCATTGGCACATCCGTATAGAGTTGAACGACGCACCCATAACGCCACATTATTCTGTAATAGTCTGTAAGCTTCGAACCTCAAACAGGCTTCTTTCTCCGCATTTTTGTAACACTATTATTTGTATTGAATTTGTGCATAATTTTAAATTGATTTCTTCATTAGCAACCAGGCGCAGTGTTTTGACACAGGATCACAATGCCTTCATACTGAAAATTGTTTGCCATCTGTTTCTTATTATGTACCGGTATGAGATAAACAGGCTATGCAGTGTGACAGTTAGTATACCTGTTATGCTTAAGGGTCAGTTCACAAAGTGTATGGGAATTTACTTGCCTTTTAACTATGATAGTCACGTGTATGGATTGCATCTGAAATGTTAACACACTTTCAGTTGCCAGATTTGAGATTCTGTTAGCGGCGTTGAAGATCCAAGACTTCTGAGATATGGCGCAGTTTCGATTGGTAAATAATTACCGGTGTTTCACAGGATCTGCCTGCCTCCATTATCAGGTTATTTTTAGACCGCTTTGACCCTGAATTTGGAGGCAACAAGCTCCTGTTAAACATCGGTAGCTATTTACCAATCGAGACAACTGTCTTCACAGAATACTTGGATCTTCATACTTCCAGTGCTGTTCGATAGACAACCGTATTAACCTACGTTCTTCGTGGTGGCGCAACTCAGTAAATTGTTCCTTTTGAAGGCGCTGTCCTTACCACATTTATTTTCGAAACGTACGTTCAGAGTTGTCGTTTGAAGCTGAAAATATTTTGTGCCTGTATTTTGTAGCAAACCAGCTTCATAGTTTACTGGAATTCAAATTCTAAGCCTATCGCGGAAACAGAGTCGTGCTGCAAAATCCCACGCAGTTCGTCGGTCAGTTGTCGAACTGTGTTTCAGAGTCAGTGCATCTCAAAATGTATCCGAATGCCGTTTCAGTAACATTGTTTGTGGACCATTTGCCCATTTGTTTTTATTAAACGACGTTGTTTCATAGACAGAGATTATGATATGCCTGTAATCTCCTAGGAGTTGGGAGATCATATTAAGAAAGAACTTGTCCAATTTAAAGACATTACATCTACCGTCAGTTCTTTGGTGGAACTGACGAACACGTTGAAAATCGTCAGGGCACTTGGAAACCTGAGATTTGGAAACTTTTCAATGGCGACAAGTCATGAGTTACCACAGCACTAACGTAACAATATTTTTGGCATCAGAGGTGAGGTAAATGCAGACAGCGAAACGTCAGGTTAGAAATCACAAGCGCAGCTGAGCATAACATGTGAAGGGCTTATGGCAGTCTCTACTGAGTAGGTACACTGGGTACAGTACGGTACTTTTTGCTTTCTCTGTAGTGAGGCCTGTATCGGGCAATCCATGTTGTGAGGTTTGTGGTGGATGAAGTGGCACTGGAATCGAATTCCCCCCCCCCCACGAGTTCTTCGACGTTCATTTATCGGTTTTTATCCCAGCGTTATCCATTTTCCATACTCATATTTATGGACCATCAGCATGGTGTAGGCTGAGGACTGACAGCATCGCTAAACGAACTGCAAACTAAACCGATTTTGAAAGGAGTACAATGGAATCTGAATATAACTCACATACCAATCGGTTTCTGTTCGTTACACGAAATTATAGGTAACTAATGACAGTGTAGAATGCCTAAGCACAGGTACATAGCTGCTCGCATCGTTCATTGTCTAAATACACGTCTTTATAGATAGAAAATGACATTGTTCAGTGTCTAAATACAGGTGCTTATGGCATCGTTCAGTGTATAAATACAGGTGCTTGTAGATAGCTAATAGGATTGTTCAGTGTCTAAATACAGGTCCTTGTAGATAGCTAATGGCATCGTTCATTGTATAAATACAGGTTTTTGTAGTAGCTAATGGCACTGCTTATTGTCCAAATACGGGTGCTTGTAGATAGCTAATGGCATTGTTCAGTGTCTAAATACAGGTACTTGTAGATAGCTAATAGCATTGTTCAGTGTCTAAATACAGGTGCTTGTAGATAGTTGATAGCACTGTTCAGTGTCTACACACTTCGTTTATTAAGTTCCACTGTCTGCACTTACGGCATCTGTGTCGAAGGTCTGGCTGCAATTTATCTCTGTAGTTTCATGTAAATTTGATGAAGTCTGTAAAACTACGTGAACACAAGACAATTAAACATTAAGGCAGTCGAAGTCTATAAGCTGTATTTTTCCTACTCCGCGTTTTGCCGTATGACCTTTACGTTCGTTAGAGGTAATTTTTAGCTAGTCTGTAGTTGGTTTTCGGGCACAGTTTTCCATTCTGACGGACTGTGTTTTTGCTGACTTCGAGAAGTATGGAAATGGTGCGTGGTCTGTTACATGAAGCTCCGTACGCACTGTGTGTGTGTGTGTGTGTGTGTGTGTGTGTGTGTGTGTGTGTGCAGGTGTTACCGGCGCCCACCTGTCGTTTCCCACTGCCGCCTCCATGAGGGCAACTCGCCCGCAATGTACTGGCATGTATCCACGGCAAATCATTGAACACATCTAACGTACAAAACGACTCCACTATTAATTTAACCCCCCCCCCCCCCCCCCCCCCCCCCCCCCCCCCCTTTCTCTCT
>Ga0123354_10011699_pt1 | contig 13587 bp, 5 predicted proteins | sample TergutLab28metaG_2_FD_97872 | JGI IMG/M metagenome (GOLD analysis project Ga0123354, IMG submission 97872) | Labiotermes labralis P4 segment gut microbial communities from Petit-Saut dam, French Guiana - Lab288 P4 | ecosystem: Host-associated > Arthropoda: Insects > Digestive system > Gut ... | reverse complement strand
TTGCAGCATAACCGCACCTAACCTCCAACCTACAGCAAACCAAGAACGAAACAACTAATGTGGTAATCAACATTATAGTCGCGAGCTCCTGATGATGGGCATAGTAGTGCCCGAAACATGTTGGGCCTATAAGAAGTACAATAAAATAATAAGTGGCATCTAGTTGGTTTTTATTCTTCGGTTATCACAATGATGCACGGTCCAACAAACATCAAAATCTTTTTCCACATTTAGGATCGTAAAAACAACATTTCTTTTTATTGGCAGAATTATTTCCACAGAAAAACGTTTTCAAATTGAAAACTCCAGCAATTTTAGACACCTAATCGAAGTACAGTTTCAAAGAAGTAAGTTAATGATTTCAGTCTCTATGGATCTAAGAACTCCACGACACGAGTGCAATAAATTTTAAGTCTCACATTTATAAAACCAGTCGCTGCTCTAACTGCGACCGCTGGATGAAGGAGAATTGCAGGTCAGATATGAAAGCACTCTACGAAACCAGCAACAGCTTGCTCTGCCCTCTCTGGCATCGCGTATGATTTCGTGTCTCAACTACGAAGGATTTAGTTTATGCTCACTGTATACTTAATATTCTGAACATCGTGCTTCTTTTGTTTTCCTATTCCACTCATATATATATATATATATATATATATATATATATATATAATCGGATTTGTTTTCGCAGTTTCACTCCTTGTGGACACTAAGTGGCAGTAACCTTCTAGCGGAACAAGGATATCTATGTATTTCCGTTTAATATGCAACTTAAGTCCCACTTTTACCGCACTTCTCAGCATAAAATAAGTTACGGACACAAGTGTTATGTTAAACTTTGTGATTTAAGTGTCATGATGTAGTAAACATACCCAGTATTTTCGCTTAATTTTGAAGTGGGCCGCGATAGCTTAGTCGGTATAGGGACACGATAAGAGACAGAAGGTTCGAGCATCGAATCTCGGTGGAGGCGAGATTTTCTGCACCTGTCTAGAGCGGCCCTGGGGCTCACCCAGCCTCATATACAATGGGTATCGCACCTTTCTCGAGAGTAGAGCGGCCGGGGGTGGCGTTGACCACCCACCCTTATCTAGCGCCGAGGTTCATGAAAGAGTATAACTATATATCTGCCCCCCCCCGGGCCTTCGTGGAATGTTTTACTTGACTTTTACATTTTTACCTTATTAATTTGACGCTTTTCGACATTTGTAAAGAAGTGTGAAAAAAGGAGCTGTGAGTAACTGCTGTGTAGGTCTGCAGTAGACATTTTAGGCACAAATAACCTTACTGACGATTCATATATACTTCGTTTTCATAAAAAAGTATGGCTTTCCCACTTAATTTATATTAAACAGAATTGAATTTATCAATATTTCTCACTAAAGTTTCATTCCCAAATGAAGCAATGTTTCTGACTTGTCTAATAATCTTAAAATTTTTAATATCGTGATCAACTCAATTACCCTTAAAGAGTTAGTTCCTACCGCATAGTAAACACTCTCAGTTTCGGTTATGAAAATAAGCCAGTAGATGCTGTATTGTGAAGTAAGCGCTATTTCTTCTGAGAACTCCACAAAACGCATAAATGAACTACGTGGATAAAACCTAGAAGTTTTCCTTCTTAAAGCTCGTACTGGAGCTTCGAGCGGTCAGTTTGGTATATGTATATTGTTACCCATTTGCCTTTATTTATTTGTTAATATCCCACGAAATACATTTTATATTGGATCTCACAAAAGTCTGTGCCTTCCATACTGGGATTATACTGAATTCCATTAAGCAGTGCTTTTGTTGAAACGCTGCTGATCAAGAAATCTCCCAACTTTACGGAAACGTCTACGTAAGACCACGCTACTGTCTTCTGTCCTGAACCATATTTTTTAACCTTGGTCTAGATTTCTTCCCTGAAAATATCCAAATAAAACTGTGCAAACATAGAGTACTGCAAATCTGAGACTTGCTACATGCTCGTTATTTTGTCCACACGATTATTACAGGGTTGTTATATGTATCAACTTCACGCTTTGAAGCCTCTTTTTAAGCAATATTTAAGAATTCATTTATACGATATAGAAAACACACACTTTCTGCATTACAAATGGAAAAGACATTAATGGCGTTTAGAGAAACAGTCTATGTTTATTCTGAGAATTGTACAGGGCCAGTCACGATAGACGCAGCGTTTTATATGTGAAAGCATGTATTAGGTCCATATGGATTTCTGTCGTCACATTGTTTTTCTGTCTAATTTCTATCGATAACTGGTACAGCTGTGTGTGATGGATTTGTTTATAACTATCAAACACACTGTGCTTCATTATCACTTGCTAACGATTTCAAAACGTTAGAATCTTCAACCTCAGCTACTTGTAATCATTTGTTTTATGACTGATTAACCTGTATTTATTGCTATACACTGTACATAATTTAAACGTATTTACACGGGAACTGAGAACTTGCCAGGCAATACATCAGTTGTCCTGTTCCTCTCTCTCTCTGTCTCTCTCTTGTGTGCTCTTAAGTGGCAGATCAATCAGAATTCTGATTGTGATAACGGGTTCCTTGTTTGGGCGTCTCACACAAAACGCAATTTGTAGTTTTAAGGGTCATGCTACATATCGGTAACAAAGTCATTATATATTGATCGAAGTTGTAGTGATGATCATAAATTATGAATGGTAATTAAAGTGCGCATTTGCGAATGCAAATGACGATTTATGAATTAGTATGAGATTAGGGTATACATTACGCATCGTCCAATCGACTGTAGTGATTCTATTACTGTCATTAACAGACAACTATGATCTAAGAGCAGTTCTCTAGAACATAAAGCCACCGCAATTAACAGGCAGGTACGACGTACTCATACAAGAAGCACGGGCAATTAATTTGCGGTACGGATGTCTTGTAGAATAAATCTACTGTAGCCTACAGGACCTCAGGACATGGACCGTCTGCAATTACGCGAAAATTGCCATTGACTTACAGTAATTATGTCTTTACTAAACCAACTAAATGCACACATACAGTTGAATATATTATTATTATTGTTATTATTATCATCATCATCGTCATCATCATCATCATCACCATCAAATGTCTCCTACATGTTTCGACGCATACTGCACCATCCTCAGGGAAGAACTCTTTTCACTTGTTCAAAACTATCTGCTTATTGTAATGTTGTTACATTGGTTACAAAGCATACAGTGTATCGTGGGTGGGTTTTACAACGTTGTTTACAATTATTAGAACAATTGTAACCAATGTAACAACTTTACAATAAGCAGATAGTTTTGAACAAGTGACAAGAATTCTTCCTGAGGATGGTGTTGTTTGCGCCGAAACATGTAGCAGACATTTGATTTTATATATATATATATATATATATGTGTGTGTGTGTGTGTGTGTGTGTGTGTGTGTGTGTATTCAACTTTACGTGTGCATTTTGTTGGCACATTCAAAATAAAATTGCTACACAAAAATGCACGGAGTGGAAAGCTTCACGATGGTCGGCAATGTTTGTTTTGTGGTTTATTGAAAGACATTGACAGACAGTGTCTGAAGTGACACTCTGCCGACCGTAGTAAATAATGAATTTGGAAGTGATGTTTAATGAAGCGGTTGTGGCTTGTATCAAAATACGATCCCATAAATTGTGTGAGGTGGTAGTGGGGAATCAGTGAAAATCAGCCGGTGTTCCGCCCGGGATCACAGAAGGCTGCTTGCTGTTTTTTTTTTTTTTTGGTGGCGCAAGAACCCAACTCTGGCCTAGGTCGCCCCATTGTTGAGGTTTCTGAATCTCCCACAATTAGACGCGCACAAACCCACACCCACAGCCGGTAGGAATCCTGAAAATGAGTGATCAGCTGTTCGCAGAGGCCGCTACCTGCACAACACACAACAAACACAAGAGACGAACAACTGTACACTCAGCGGGATTCGAATCCGCGATCCCACCAATCGAGAGACCGCAAACCTACGCCTTAGACTGCACAACCACCGAGATCGGCCTGTCTAATAAATACATGTCAGAAAACTGTTTACCTTGAACTAATTTACTCCGTCATATTGAAAGCAGTCTTCCCATCTTTACGTCCCACATGAGCTGGACATATTTAACCGAAATGCAAGCACATATAGGCTAATTTTCCAATTGGGCTTTTTTGTCCTCCACTGAACTAATTTATCATTTATTTAAGACTCGCATTATTTATTTGAAATGTAATCACTCCACTTGTATTACTTTTCAAAATTTCTATACATAGAGACACCTAAGACCTGACATTCCTGACATTATTCTGCTACCATGTACCGACAACACTTACAGTTATGGGAACGCACGTCAGGTAGCAGCAATTGCCGATGGTTAGTACTAGCGTTTCGACATTTCCAGTAATGAGTTAACAGCTTGTAATAGAAACTCGCATTCTTCCATGTTGTTAAAAGAAATTGTAAGATTCTTGACTTTACTCGTTGAAAGCGTGAAGTCATGTTATCCCTCATTAAATATGATGTACCGATACATGAGTGAATTAGCGAAGGCGCTGTCTGTGAAAATGATGGCTGGATATTGTCACACTTTTACTTGAATTATTCATGGATTTTATAGCGCTTAATAAAATGTATGCTTTATAACTCGTTAAGTATTCCTCAAAGAGATTTAAGTATTTAGATAAACACTGTACGGGTAATTATCAGTAATTCACATCTACGTACCCGTTCAATAGTACGTTACGAAATCCTTTCTTTTGCAAGATGAAACATTTAAAAAAAAATTTCTGTCTGAGGTTCAGAAGAGGGTTTTACTAAATAAACATAGATTAAATGCAATAATTTTACAAATTTTAATACAGATCCCCTCTCTCCGTTCTATCACCAATAGGACTATGAAAATTGTAGCTTGAACGATTAGCATCGAAGGAATTCTCTTATCCAAGGAAAGGAAAGGAAGAGCGAAAAGAAGAAAGAAAGATATTCAATTGCCTAGTATGTAACAAGTCTTACTTGTCTAAAAACAAGCAGTTAATCTGTAGCCTGCTTTGTGAATTTCCTCTTTAAGTCATCCATCAATAAGCAAAATGTTTAAGTAAGTACCACAAGTTTGTAACACGGAACAATTAAACCTGCCTTTCAAAGAACCTCTTCCTTTGTTTCATGGAAACATGCAGGATCAGAAACGTGCCATTATTTAGTAAATGTTACGACCTTTCTATCCTTGAAGGTCTTTAGGTCAAGCGTAATACTTAATGTTAGCATAATTACAATTACTGAACCATGTGACGGCCCACTCTGCATTCCATCTGTTGTTGACTGTGACCTTTGAACTTATGTGAATGTTGTGTAAAGTTGTACATCTTAAAGAGTGTAAATTTTTTGTCTATTTAACACTCATACACTGCAGTCTGAGTTTGCGTAAATTAGCTGTCTGTTACGTAACGTACCATTTTACTGCCATCTAAGCTGCCTTATATATGTACGTTTGTATTTTCTTGTGGTGGTTTTCTCACTTAGAGGTGGAACTTAGTTTGAAGATATTTTAGAATAGGTTGGCGAGGAACATGTTTGAATACAGGAAGAGGAAGTAAAAATAACTGCAGAAATTTGCATTATAAAATTCTTAGAAGTTTTTATTCTTAGCCAGATAATATAAAGTTACAATAATATAAACAGTCTACTAGACGCAACAATAATAGATTTTATTGATAATTCTAATCAGTTCAACATGTTTCGGGCGATAATTTCGCCCATCCTCAGGAGCACTAGATTGTGTTTACAGCTTGTGGTATAATGCACCGAAGAAGCTGCCTGCAGGCAGCTTCTTCAGTGCATTATACCACAAGCTGTAAACACAATCTAGTGCTCCTGAGGATGGGCGAAATTATCGCCCGAAACATGTTGAACTGATTAGAATTATCAATAAAATCTATTATTTTTGCGTCTAGTTGGTTGTTTTTACCACTGTATCAGAGACGCACGGTCACACAGACAACAAATATAAAAGTAGTTAATCTAAGGGTAATAATTAAATACTAAATATTCTGACAATAGTACACACATTATAGCCGTGACTGAAGTTTTATGCACTGCATTTCGTTTCAGGTTGAAAATTCACGGCACCTTAGATTTCGGTTCTGCTTCATTCTTGAAAAGGAAGGGAGAAAAAGAAGAACCTACTCTGACGCGTCATTTAGACATCGCTCTCTGGACTGAAACTAAAAGATTCAGTCTTCGTGCCCTTGCAAGTACGTAGTCAGAAATAATGGGAAATGATCAAAATTGTAGGCACCACTGAAGATAGTTTTAGAATGACATGAAAAAGTCATGTAACACAAAGAAATTAACTATTCTATAATTTATGTATACTATCTTTTAAGTAGCTCCTACACGTTTCGAACTCATTATCTGGCCATCTTCAAGGGATCTGACACCAACATTTATTAAAACATAAAGAATTACAATTATTGCTAAGTGTTATAAACAAATCTTGGTTTCATCCCCCTCAAGATGGCGAGATAATAAGACCGAAACATGTAGGAGTTATTTGAAAGATAGCATGCATACAAAGTAGAATAATACATTTTGGTGTTACAAGAGTTTATCACTTCGTCATAATGCTCGGAATAAACAATGTATCAGCAGGATATGTTCCACGAACTGGAAGGATCAGAAACGTGAATGCTATAATCTAGACAGATTAGCTCCACTTGGAGGACCTAGGCATTGAAAGAAGGATAACATTAATGTAAATTTCACAGACAATCCTTTGAGGTTACAGACGGAGTGACTCTGTCTGGATATTGACTTTTAATAACTGGTGTCTGTGAGGAGTGTATACTAATTCCGGATAAATAAAAAAAACTTGACTGGGTGAGTGACCATCAGTCTTAATATCTACGTAACTACATGTAATCGTGCTTGCGCTTGCGTGCGAAATTTCTATAAACCAATCGCATGGGTCTGAGAAGGAAAAGTGAAGGTAACATTACAGTGGGTTTCTATAGTAAAACCAACTAGATGCACCACTGTCTCAAGTCTATTGATTTTGGAATGACATTCTACATGTTTCGGACGATCTTTCCGTCCATAATCAGGATTTCAAGACTGTACATACAGCAACCAAACAGATACTGCTGTCTGCTTGCGAGTAAGCAGACAGCAGTATCTGTTTGACATATGCCTGTTGCTGTATGTGCAGTCTTGAACTCCTGATGGTGGACGGAAAGACCGTCCGAAACATGTAGAGTGTCATTCCAAAATAAATAAATTTGAAACATTGGTGCATCTGGTTGGTTTTACTATAGAAATATATTACGATGCACGGCCCTATGAACGTCAAATTAAAATGAATCTTAAGAAATTACATAGCGATATTTGAAGTTATCACAGCACTGTTACTGAAGATGCAGGCACTATGATTCTTCGAAACGTCAGTAACTGTTTGCCAGCTCACACGACCTAAAACCTCCGAAGGTCATACTCTTTAAAAAAAAAAAGATTTTAGTGCGTGAAAAAGTAATAAATTTGGACTTCTATGAACGGTAGTTCCCTAATTTTGCACTTCAAGCAAGTTATCAAACCCAAGACGCACAGTAATTACTGTCTGAACGTTGCCACGAGCTTCAGAATGACGAAGTGACGTAACAGTGGTGCTCGTTTATCAAGAAATAGATCTGGCAGGTACAGTACGTCCTACTATAGTACCTGCATTGTCAGCAGTGTTACATTAAGAGCACTTATAACTATTATAGTACTGCTGCCAATTTGGACTTGTTTGACAGTAGACAAGATTGAATCTGCGATCTTATCGTGCTTTTGGAAAGAATCCCGTAATTTATTTTACATTGAATATAAATACGTACTGAAGTCACAAAAATAATTACCGTCTTATTATATATGTAAGAATTTAATAATCACTTTATCAAGGTTACACCATATTGCCAAAAATTTATATTCTTTTTAATTTTGTGTTGTGCTGGAATTAACAAGGAAAAATGTTTGCACGTAGTGTCAAATACAACGTACGTTAAAAAGTGTGGAAGGTTTTCGTTTTAATTAACTTTAAAGTAGCTCTTCTAAAAATAACGAAGACCCAGTCCGTAAATCATTCTTCATGTCTGGAGTCGAACTTTTGAAAAGAGAAATGAAATGTTCGTTTTTAAAATAAACGCATGAAATTGAAATGTTAAAAACTTTTGAGCAAATGTAAAATTTTTTTTGAGTCTGTGCATTGCAAGCCGGAGATATCGGGTTGTTTTCTCGATGAGGTCGTTGGCATTTTTTATTAACTTATTCTCTGAAGCCGCACTAGATATGAGTAAACGGGGTATACCTTGGGGAGTAAAGGCGGCCGGTTCGTAGGGCTGAAAACCTTGCCACCTTACCACCTTCATGTGCCGTTTTATTTAGAATCTGGGAGTCTCAACCTCCTTAAGCCCTAAGGGTTGTCCAGGGCTTTATAGGGATTGCTTTACCTGAAGATGCCTACGGCAGAAACTAACAAAAATAGACGATAAATTAAAACAAGTACTTGTCTAATTACAGCCACAGGCACGGCAAGAGAGCTGTAATGAGCTACAAAGCTGCAGAATGAAGCCATCTGCAGGCTCGCACTTAATGTGCGACTACGTAGCTTTAGCCCGCAGAGGCGGTAACCAGTCCAGCAATTGCGACTTCCTCGGCGTAATAAGAAGCTTCATTGACTTGCACTTAGTAATCACAGCACATCTAGCACAATTCTGTATAATCAGAGTGTAATGTAACCCACAATGTTGCAGGGTTCAATATCCGTGCCAATTTCAGTACTAACTTAGGCTGACCCACTGTTAACGTACGCATCACAAAAGACGTAACTTAGATAAAACAAAGGAATGTAAAATTATTCCAGGGGCTATAGTAGCTCTAAACAGTAGCAGGAGCAGGAATAATTTCCCTTGTCGTGTGGTATTAGTAGTAATAATAATAGTAAAGATGAGTAGCGGGAGTTGGCTGTGGGGCAGTTGTAAGGGTAGGTGAAGGAAGAAAGGAAAAGAAATAGGAGTAGTATAGAAGAGGGCAAAAATGGAAGTAAAGTTGTCCGTGTACACGACTTAAGGGCAGATTGGGAGACTAGAGGTAAAGTTCCACTCATTTTTTACTTCGGCCTTAGATAGAGATGAGTGGTAGTCCTCAAGCTCTGTGTTTGGAATGATAATCATTCATATCCTTCTTATTTATTTACATTTTGTTGTTATTATTATTATTCAATTCTTTCTTATATGCGTGCCGACTGAACACATTCATAGCAAAATAAAAATTATTACTAATACGTAAACTTAATAATAATAATAATAATAATAATAATGGTGATGAACAGTAGAGAAGGAAGTTATTCGTGAGAAAAAAAATAGATCCTTGCCTAATTGAGAAATTCTCCACCTTATAGGGAATTGGAAGTTCGTTACCAAGGTTACATTATCCCACCGTTCTGTCTTGTACTAAACCAGTTAAAATAATAATGATAACAAAAGCAGTGGCAGTTGCGGTTGTGGTTATTGTGTTGATAACGAGGATAGGAATTGCGAACAGTGTTTACATATCGTATGTAATGATTGTGAGGTTTGTTGCACACTAATTACCAAATTTCACATTATCATGTCAAGTAACATTCGCTGAGAACTGCGTTCTTCTGGGTTATTACGCAGCGAGTAGTGATAATTCCTTACCGACGTTTCGGGACAACCTATCGGTCCCATCCTCAAGGTAAAACATGGGGATGGGACCGATAGGTTCTACCGAAACGTCGGTAAGAAATTGCCACTACTCTCTGCGTAATAGACCAGAAGAGTGCAATTCTCATGCACTTCTAGGGGAAGGCTTAAATCACACAAGAAGCATTCGCTTTATATAGATACAAGGCATTTGTTCGTAAAGATGGAAGGGCGGAAAATATTATATAAAAAAACAACGTCAAATACAGTGGAACTAATTTATACCCTCACGAAGGTTATTTTGTGTTGTTATAAACGAAAGCTGTAATGAGATGGGCTGGGCATGTGGCGCGTATGGGTGAGGAGAGGGGGGTGTTAGGGTCTTGCTGGGGAAACCGGAGGGAAGGAACCACTGGGGAGACCTAGGCATAGATGGGTGGATAATATTAGGATGGATCTCCAGGAGGTGGATGTAGGTATATGGACTGGATTGGGCTGGCCCAGGATAGAGACAGGTGGCAAACGCTTGTGAGTGTTGTAATGAACCTTCGGGTTCCGTGAAATGCGGGGAATTTTTTGACTAGCTGCAAACCAGTTAGCTGCTCAAGAAGGACTCTGCACCATGGAGTAAGTAAGTAAGTATAAACGAAAGCTGTTATAACCGAGAAGCATAATATTATGGTTAACAGCTAGAAATTGATTGGCAACACACAATATCTGACGATATAGACGAGATGTCAGACAATCCGATGTCGTTACAACCAGGTTCGTCTCTGCATCAAATACGTGATTAACGACCTTGTAGCACGCCGTTCAGCAGTAGCCTTTCTACCGGTAGATGCGCCTTAAGTAAGACGCTGGTAGTACTGTAGCTGTATCTGCGTGCGAAGATGACGGAAAAACAGAAAGTCCAAACATACTATGTGCTTTGCGAATTGCAGTGACGTAGCTAGGTCTTATGGTGCCCGCGGCGAGTAACCACAATGGCTGCCCTTAATAGAAATAATAATTTATTTAAGTAACACACCAACAAATGCACATACACAGTCTTTAATAATCTAAAATTTACACTAAAACACTTAAAACGCTCCTACATGTTCCGATCATACGATCATCCTGAGGGAGCATACTTTGTTCTTTGCTAAAGGTAAACATGTAGAAGCGTTTAAGTGTTTTAATGTAAATTTTAGCTCATTAAAGAATATATATGAGCATTTGTTGGTGTGTTACTTAAATAAACTACAAAATGCACGGCGCAACGATAAAGATAGCAATACTTAACTTTTAAAAAACTTAGTATTAGTGATTGAATTCCCTGTTATTTGGCTTAATAATTTAATATTCGTAGAGCGCGGAAAATCAATTTTCTTTTAATTTAAAATACTTATTTTCTCACCTCTTCAACTCTGTCGCCCCACTCCCCCCCCTCCCCTCCCCTTTAGCTACGCCCTTGATGCCTATACCACGTGCTGAACGGCAAACGAATTTTGGTTCCCTTCTATAATGTGTTCAGACACACTGTGGTACCCTTAAGTCTCGAATTCATTGGGTACCGGCGACTCATCCCCCCCCCCCCGGCTAAAGCCACCTGGGCGTGAAGCTGATTATTCTCGGAAGTTAAGAACTAAGGAGTTGTAACTTCACTCCCCCATATGCCTTCATGAAATATTTTACGCACATGAGTGCGTGCGTGCATGTGTGTTGGTACACTACCAACATCATTTAGGCACTGACGTTTCATTTCCTTCAAATGAACTACTGTGGACAGGTAACTTAGTTGAATGTAAGATAAATGGTCTAAAGGAAAATAAGCCTCGTTAGCCCTGCCCATAGCTTCTTGTTCATATTACTTGGTGTTATGTACAGTATGAAATTACAACAGAATGGTAAGTCGGTCTCGTCTCAGACATTGAGAGGGTGGGTGTTGATGTGTTTCAGTGAGTGAGTGACTCGTGGATAATTTAGAAACCATTTATCGTCAGCTAGTAAGGTTATTTAGAGCAGACTCTTTGGGCGCGGGTTAGTTTGGTTGATGAAGGCAGCTGGCTTTGAGCTGTGCTAGCGAGTTGTACTTCGTAGCAGAGCAGTTTCGTTCTATCTTTAACTATCTACTTTAAAAAAAAATTGGATGTGCTTTGAATTTTCTGACAAAGAAGTCGGCAGCAGTGTGTGAAGGGTCAAAATAATAAATAATTATAATTTATTTTATCTCATTCAAAGAGGACTAAACATTACAAGGGCCCATAAATCTATAAGCCTACGTGATACATGGAAAATGAAAGACCAATAAAGGGTAGATTCAGAGGAAGCATATTCGATATTTACGGAACTAATATAAGAAGCGATGTTGAGATACAAAGTTTCAAGTGAGTGTATCCGGATACGGTTGATGGAAGACAATAACACTCGACGGACTATGCTCAAAGAATATTAAAGTTAAAGGAAGACACAGTCATTGAACCTACCTCTACACGAATTTCCACGAGAAGGACTTTTTTTTATTAGAAAATCACCGGTGAACAAAACTCTGGTTGCTCACGAAATTGTTTGTAGGTTAAAGTTTGTCTGGAAGATCACTTTTATATGAAGTGGGAATAATAGCTTACTTGTTATTTTTTAATCAATATCTAATCAGTTTTCTGAAGATTTCGCAGATTCCCAGTTTCAGATAACATATAAAACCAGGTAGTTCTCTCACCAACAAATGCACTATTTATTAACTTGGTTAAAAGTTTTTAATTTACATTAAAATATACAATAATATCTTTCCTATATGTTTCGGTCTTCAATGACCACCATCAGGGAATTTTATCTGTACCTAAGTAAAGTTATATGTTAAAACACTAGGTAAAATTACGTCGTTATATATATTAGGTGATGTGGCATGTGCCGCACTACGACATGCTTTCGGAAGCTCTGCGTTTGCGTATTTAGGGGGAAGAAAAAATAAAGAAGAAACGTGATTTTGAATTACGATTTTTTTTTGGCTTCAAGTTTAAGATAAGATATTAACATTTGCCCTGTTATTGAAAATTACCCGAGAAAAAGTCGCCTTTCGGAATTAGTCTCAGGTTACCTATTCCTATTTTTTCGGTACGTAATCGTTTCTAGATCAAAATGATTTCTTCTAAGTCTGTACTCATTTGCATATACTGACTAATTTCTCATTTATATTCCTCTCATACTTGATCAGAGTTAGTATTTCCTAACTGCTGTAGCAAATATCAATTATTAAAAAATTTAACTGAAATCACTTCTCATCTCGTTTCTGCCCTGTATTACTTATTTCATTTTTGGCTTGTCAACAATTTGTTATTTCAACCTCAAACATTTAGCTAGCTGTCAAAATTTGGTCAGCCATTGTGTACGGTACCATCGTGTCATACGAGTATAGTTGTTCCATACTATAAGTGCAGTTCGAAGAAAATATGATCTCACTTCAAATTCTTTTTAGTGTCGTATTTGCTACTGCAGAATTTTCCATTGAGAACATTTTTGCTTTTGAGATATATTACCTATATTATCCAGCGCTTCGATTACTGTTCGTTTACCAAATTGTGCCATCTTAGAGACCTAGATACATCACTGACGACAAGAACTAGGCTACTGACTGGACGTCAGAGAATTTGTGGTTCGATACTCAACAGAAGCAAGCGATATTTCCTTCAAACTTCCACACCAACAACGGGGACCCAGAAGTCTCCTACCGAGCACAAAGAAACCTCCATCTATGGCCGAGATTAAGAAAGCATGGAGCTAGAAGTCGATACTCCGTTAAGTCCCAATGTCACAATGCTTAACGAAACACAGTAGCAAATTTGGTTTTATTTTTAATTGTGCCTTCTGTGTTATCACTTTGCATATCAATAAGTTATTCAATAAAAACTAAGACCAAAAC
>Ga0123354_10011698_pt1 | contig 13587 bp, 11 predicted proteins | sample TergutLab28metaG_2_FD_97872 | JGI IMG/M metagenome (GOLD analysis project Ga0123354, IMG submission 97872) | Labiotermes labralis P4 segment gut microbial communities from Petit-Saut dam, French Guiana - Lab288 P4 | ecosystem: Host-associated > Arthropoda: Insects > Digestive system > Gut ... | reverse complement strand
TCAACAAAAGAAAATATTCAGCGCCTGTGAAAAGTGGAAAGGAAGTAAAAGGGCGGAGTTCAAAAGCAGGAAAAAAGAAAAAAAAAAAAAAACAGCTGATAGGTGGAAAAATTTTGTCATTTGCGGGCCGGATGGAGTTATTTCGAAGCGACCTCAGGTCAAAAATTTCTGCTGACAGAAGATTTGTACTTTAAAAATTAGTAAATATCTACAAATTATTTGCATTAAACAAACCAAATGCGGTAAAAGAAATTTACTTATTATTCGGACAAGACAAGTTTATTTTAAAAAAAACCCCGACGTGTTCACAAGGCACACCGAGACGATTATAACCGACAGTGCCGTGGACTGCTCTCGAATTTTCATAGCTAATAATAAATAAAATTGTTACTACACTTACGCTTACTAGTGACCAAAGAATTTGAATTTCCTCCACGATTTCTAACTTTATAAAATAAAAATTCGTGTGAATGCAGGATTCTATCCCAAATGACAATGCAACGTGCACCAGTAATTGCATAATATCACCACAGGCAGGATTATATTTCTCTCCAGACATATTCGTCATACGTAGTACTGTAAGAGCAGACGAATGAGGACCACCAGAAATTTATCCAATGATTGTGGCATGCGAAAAGTTAAAAAAAAAAAAAAATCCCATTCTTATCTGGTAGGCCTTTCTTGTTTCTTGTTTATTGTTTCTTGTTTTCGAACTTTACGGGATTGTCACCTGTACATCATCGCACTGTTATTGGGATCTATGTTGGTATTGTTTTGTGAGGGCGTGGACTGGATCAATCTAGCTCAAGACAGGGACAGTTAGCGGGCACTTGTGAATGCGGTAATGAACTTCCGGGTTCCATAAATTTCGGATAATCTTTTGACTGTTTGAGAACCGATTAGCTTCTCATGAACGGCTCTGCTCAATGGAGTAAGTAAGTAAGTAAGTACGTTGGTATAGTATTTAGAAATGCCTTAATATATTACTCGTATTAAATAAGAGATAATGGCGAGATTGTGTGGATTGGTTGATGAATTTTCGGGGTTTAGAGAAAGTCCTCGTCCAATAAAGTATCAATCGCTAAGGAAGATCCTGTACCCTAAAGGTAATGTTGTTTCTGCACAGGCCATAGAAGCATATGGGGCTGTGGAGGTATAGCTCCATTCCCTCTTAATCTCGATACTGAATGGAGGAAAGTGGTCACTTTCGCGTCCCGACAGCTTTACCACCGGAGAAAGGTTCCATTGTACCCCTGGACAGGAAGCTGGATGTTCCCAATAGACAGGTCGGATGTTTTAGTGAAGAGAAAAATCTTTTCCACCTGCCGGGATTTGAATTAGGTCTACTCATTTGTCCAGCCCGTCGTCTAGTCGTTACACAGACTACGCTCTACCGGCTCCATATCCTATTCCATAAAGCCAGCAATTAGTGATCAGATCTCTTTGACACAGCGGCCACTAAATGCTTCTCGTTGTCTCATACGTAATACAGAGTGGGGGATAAAACTTTTATGGATGCAACTGCATTTATATGCAAGACATATTCATTGCCTGTCGCGATTCTACATCAGTTCTAAGACTAGAAACAAATACCGCTTTACTTTGACTTGACAATAACAAAGACATGTGTTCTGCTTTTTCGTCGAAGAGTTTAAATTTCGATCATCCGCAACATTATCTCCCCTGCATACAAATGCCACATTCCGTCATATGTAACCTACTTACATCTCAGCGCGTGCCTCTTAACAACGACATTTCTCTTTTAATTCTCCGGTATTTTAAAATTAATTTTGCCATGCTTTTTGTTCGGGAGATTTTCCTGTTCACCACCAGAACTCTTGCAGTGATGCACACAGTTTTTTTGCCTAATTGTCACAAGGAACACATCTATAAGGAATATAGACAGTCGAAGCGTGACTATTGCTGACTTAAGAGTGCGTGCAATTTTACTCCACGTCCATTATGTTTATTTTTATGTATGGTTTATTTAACGATACAATCATCCTCTTAGGTTTTGTACCTTCAAAAGGTGCGAGTAGTGGCTAATAAATTGAAAGGGTATGGAAGGAAGCGGTTGTAGCCAAATCTGACGTAAGCTTACCGCTTGACAACATTACATGAAGTGTTACGACTTGAGCCATCATGCTAGACACTTTAGTCTCTTTACGAGGAACGTGTCTTATAGCCTACGCCTTCACCTTCAAACAAGTTCTTCCTTCGCCACTGTTGTGCCCAGTATAAACTCCGCGGCCAATTCAGCATTCTACAAAATAGATACCAAGGACTTTTGTCCTGTCTCAGCGTCGAAATTATCACTTATCCTCATGTGCATGATTCTTGTTTTACTGGACAACTATCTGGTGTCACTTTCGCTGCTATTTCACCGAGCGTGTGGAGAGTGTGCTAAATGGGCTTCGTCAATAAAACAAACGTTCCGATAGGGAGTGGCCAACGTTAGTTGTCAGATAAAATAATGAACCTAAATTTACAGCACATTTGGAGCTTTTGTTCTGCACCTAGTATAAGCATGTATGGTGTGGTGCTTGGACATAGGGGAATTATCTTTCACACTCTAAATCTTAGCAGATCATAAAAAAAAAAGACGTTACTTTTCAGTATGACAATAAACTCGCCTCTGCCACTCGGCACGATTATAAGGCTAGCTCCATGGACAGATATGCAAATTAAAAATTGCTACACAAAGAGAGAACCGGTTACATGCATTGTATATGCCTACAAACACGTAGGTTATAATGACGACTACCTTGGAAACGTTAACAATTCGTCGCAAGTCATTTCATATATCCATTTCTCCCAGAATCATTGTAATAGTCTTCCATCTTTCTCTAACCTCCCAGTTGGTCACCTACTAGCAGCTGTCTATCGCAAAATTCTGTTCATATTTCTGGCGTACTTCATCCGTGCTATACACATACGCGAAAAAATTGTACTTATTTGACTATAATATGCATCAGTAAGTAAGCTGTATAAGTTACAATGGTCATTGTTGTGTTATATTCTCATTTCATTCCCTACTTGATCTGTTCTGCGGCCTTAGGCCACTGTTCTGAAGCCATTGTTATGTCAAAATAAAAGACAATCGTGTAAGATGAGCGACGTTTCTTCAATACCCACGTCCCCTTCCAAAAAACAGCCACACTCTGCGGGTGTACTGAAATACTGAAAGCTACATCTTTCCACAAACACATCTCACTGAACTTGAAGTAAGAATGACATTTATTTTGCCGCTACAAATATTCTAGGGGCTTTAACTCCTGGTTTCTTTGGCTCGCCATACGGACACTATGGCCTATTTGTGTGACCCTTTATATCCTCATCGGACACTGAATATATATATTGCCAAACAGCAGGCTGCTTTTGAAATAAAAGTTTTAAGAAGAATGTTTGGGAGAATTAAAATAAATAAAAATTGGAGCAAGCGATATGATAAAGAATTACTGCAGCTTTTTGGAGATTTAGACATAATTACTCACATTTTTCAGACTAAATCGGGTTGAATTGGCTTGGTCATGTCCATAGAATGGATAGTAATAGAAAAGTAAATCTTTAACAACAATCCTCAAGGGAAGCGACTAAGAGGACGACAAAAAGAACAGGGGGTGGAATTATGTACAGGCAGATATTAATAATTGCAAAATTAAAAACGGGCAAGAGAGGTCAAGAAACAGAGCTGACTGGGAGTAGTCCATTAAGGAGGAGAAGGTCCGCCGTATTGGACTGTCGTGCTACCTAAGAAGAAGAAGAAGAAGAAGAAGAAGAAGAAGAAGAAGGAGGAGGAGAAGCAGGAGGAGAAGGAGGAGGAGAAGGAGGAGGAGGAGGAGGAGAAAAAGAGAAGAAGCATGTTCTCATCTAGTCCAGTAACACTTCACTAATGATGATACATTAAGGAGGCGAAGGTCCGTCGTATTGGACTGTCGTGCTACCTAAGAAGAAGAAGAAGAAGAAGAAGAAGAAGAAGAAGAAGGAGGAGGAGGAGGAGGAGGAGGAGAAAAAGAGAAGAAGCATGTTCTCATCTAGTCCAGTAACACTTCACTACTGATGATACATTAAGAACACTCTCCATGTCATCGAAATTTTTAATTTAGAACACAGGGAAGCATCACTGCCGCTGCCACTGATACTGTTAGGTTCAGACACGCCCATTAGAGTAAGGACAGACACTGAACACAGCTTTGATGTTCGCCGGAAGACAAACGACGCCTATTAAGTCTACTGGGCATTTTTGTGAACTATGTTAAGACCATTATTTTTCCTTTAAAATAAATCGCTTTCATAAATGATGTACTGAATCAACTTAGGTTCAGAAATAAGTCGGACAGCTCAGTTGATAAAGTGACGGAAGACGGGCGTGCAAGTTATTTGTCCTTGCCATGAGGTCACGGGGTTACTTCCCTTCCTTCTTAACCACGAATATTGCTAAAATACGAGTTTGATTTAAATTCTGGACGTAGCTGAAAAAAGACAGGAACAGTATGCACAATGAAACATTAATGCGAGTTCGGATCGATGCATTTTGGATCCTTAACAGATAGTCATACCATTTAATGCAATGTGGCCATACTTTCTGTTATTTTTCACAATTTTGCATATATTACAGAATGTTATTAGTATTACTGTGGCCTGTTATTACCGCTAATTGCAGATATTATCATTTATACGTCTACGTTGATTTTGTCAAATTTGTCGACCATATATTATGTCAGACGTTCATCTTAAACAATTTCGAAATTGTTGAAGTAAAAACAGTATTCAATACACAATTTGTAGGTATATTTATATGTATCTACACACCAAATTTCATATTCCTAGACATAATCCATTTATAATATTAATATGATTGCACCTTTTAATTTTTCTTAATTATGTGATATGTAAATCGCAGTACGGACTGTGAAGATTGGTATCGATTACTATCGTTATCTATTATTATCCGGCTGCAACCGTGGTAACGCTAGTAACCAAGTAGTCGTAAATGTACTTTGGTGTTTAGTCATTGCCTATTCTTTGTGTGGGAATGTAACCATACTTGAATTGCAGCCACACTCTAATTGAACGTATAAATTCTGCAGCGGAAGAAGTGACGGGCCCACAGACATGACCAAAGTAACTTTACGTTAGTGCCTAAAAACACAAAGGTGCTTAAAAACGTGAATATTTGTTACTACATGTAATTACCTTTCAAGATACGACACTTAAATGGTAAGTAGGTTTTCGAACGTGTGGTTGGCCTATGACTACGCGTTAGTCAAAGAAAGCTTCCGATTAGGTGGTGATAAAGTGGACTATGTCCTGCACTGAGAGGTGCAAACTTTCCACTACGTTCGGAACAGCACACGGTAGCCCACCATAGTAAGGCAATGGTAAAGCAACTATATAGGCCTGGACAGGATCTGGCGGTTCCAGAAGGTTGAGGCTCCCAGATTTCATGTGGTAAGGTTGTCAGCCCTAAGCGCCTTTACCTCCCCTCCCCCCCCACCAGGAAATATTCCTGGTACTCATTTCTGTTAGAGATCGAGTCGAATCCAGGGCCACAGTGCGGCCGGAAGGATTATGTCGATGAAAAATTCCAGTGACACCATCGGGAATCGGACCCGCGCAGTGTTTCAACCAAATGCGCCACCACGTGCCATTCTTTATTTTGACAAAGAGTCTAATTCTGTTAGAACCTGATGATGGTACTTTAGATCGCTCTTAGAACCAGCTATTTCATTGACTGCGTCTGTGGTCTCGTGTTCAAAGATAAAAAGGAATAAAAAAAATAATAAAAATTAATGAGACTCTACGTTCAGGGGTGAGACTTTTGTTGGCTGTATCGTTTTTTGGTTGCTACAGCAGAGGACACAATTTTATGACAACAGTTATTTATTATCTTTTTTACTGTTTAACCGGATATTATACATTGGTACTGTGCCCGTTCAAGTCCCATCGGCTGCCCACACGTTGCGAGACGCTTCGCCTCTCGGGCCTCAGCATGTTTCACCTATAGTTTCTAGCCTCAGGATGGGACTGGTATTGTTACCGTGTAGTGCGTTATTGATTTTTTTATTTCCTTATTGTCTTTTAACACGAGTTACTAGACAAAATCTACAATGTGGAAGATTCCAGCTTATTTCGATTCGCGTTCCTTTGTCTCATTTCGACAAATGCTCCAAGCATTCTGGAGGATTACGATGCAAACGTTTGAGCCAGAAAACCCTAAAAATAATAAAACAAATACGAACATTGAGTTAATAAATAAGTAGGACATTCCTTCGTCCTGATGATGACTTGGCACTTGCTGCTTTTCGTGATGTATGATCCCATGGTTAATATACAGTTGTAGGCATGCTGAAAACTTGTTATGCCTTGGTTAGAACAGGGTGTGTGGTCACTGCGGCATAAGATCTTCCTACGTTTTGAAATTAAAATCCGTAACTTAAAAGTCAAATTTAACCAAAAAAGAAACCAACTTACCAAATCGATATTGCGAAATCCAGAATTTCCTAAAAACTGACATTAACCTAAATGTACAATGCTCACAAGACACACACTAACAAATGCGTGATCTTTGCCTGCAAGATGAAGAATTGTTACTTAAACTGTGCCACAACGAGTCTACGATTTTGTACCGGTGTGTTCTAACCTACTGAAATCTTTCAAACTACAGTATTTCCTGACAATTTTTGTACAGCTAATTAATCCACCTACCACTGCTAACGTATATATGAACTAAAATTACGTATTCTCTTTGCAATAAATCTGCACTATTGATTTCGGCACTGAAAAAACAACAGACCTGTATCGTTACCTACTAGGCCTATCTGCATTTCCTTACCTCAAGCCACTGCATGTGCTGCCACTGGACTTGACGTCAGAATAGCATCAAACACTCTGCTTCCAGCATGTCAGATACTGATCGAGTTCGTATGACATTGCATGCGGTATGTATTGCGGTGTGTTTATAACATGCCAACTGTACTATAATGGTCTTACAAATATGAACTGTCACAACACGTGTCCGGTGATAAGTGGGTCCCTGCCACCACGGCATGGCGCGTCCTCAGGTTGTGGATGGAGGAACGGCCTCTCATATGGAGGGTAAATGCGAATATATTGAATAAGCAATGGGGGACAGCCGACAAGGGGTGGTCCCCAGTTTGGAGTTGGGCGAGGTGCTAACAACTCCTCACCGTAAAAACGTATCATGTTACGAAATGTTCACACAAAAGCACCTGTGAAAGCGGTAATGAACCTTCGGGTTCCATAAAATGCGGGGAATTTCTTGATTACCTGAGAACCGGTTAGCTTCTCAAGAAGTACTCTGCTCCATGGAGTAAGCAAGTAAGTAAGTAACTAAGTACGTAAGTATGTATGTAAGTAAGTAAGTAAGTACGTAAGTAAGTAAGTATGTATGTAAGTAAGTAAGTAAGTATGTATGTATGTTGTATGTATGTATGTATGTATGTATGTATGTATGTATGTATGTATGTATGTAGTAAGTAAGTAAGTAAGTGAGTAAGTAAGTATAACACATGTCAAGGAATACAGCTTCACAGGTTATTACAACAAAATCGTATAACTTTCACTGAAAAGGCTCACTATTACAATTAAATAAAACTTCCTGTTTGTATCACTCTTGCTGGCACGGAATGGAACTTCGCCCTCTTCTTTCGGTGTGGCGCATTCGTTGCAATAGGCGATCAGTTCGGCAGTTATGCTTGTTACAGGGTGCACCTAAATATTATAATGACTTTACGATAATGTTAGTATGATACTAAGGATGTGGTTCTGGTAAAGTTTCAGACAGAGTCAATAGAAACTGAAGGAACGGGTGCAAATAACATTCCCCGTAATTGGAAATTTTTTTGGAGAATCATGAAATATTTTCCACTGTCGCGCCAATTCTAACTTTCCTGGAGTATTAATTCAACGCACTTTCGAACGAAACCCATAGTTCACTTTCCCCCTTCACTTAGTCCTCAAGCGAAGAAAATGATGAAGATGACGATGATGATGGTGACGACATTAAAGTAATAGACGGTAATAAGTCAGGAAAGTGGCTAGCTTGATAGCAGCATCAGATTTCCGATAAGACCAGAGATATTTATCTTCGCCCGCACGTCAAGACCAAATTAACTTCAGCTACCAAGCATTTTCCCTATTCTGATACGACTTCGCGATATTATAACTTCACGCAGGTAATTATCGCTTCCTGTAAACATGTACAGAGTAAGGTAGCAAACCTTCAGGTACTTCAGACCTAGGGACTAGGTGGATGTGAGTGGGCGACATGAGGTTCCAATGCTGTGTCTGTACATTCGAGAAGTAGCTCTGATAGCCTTATCTTTGTATGAAGCAAACATTCCCGCGCATGTACAGGAATTTTAAAACCAGCCTTCTAAACTGGAGCAGGTCATGTGCCATATCAGGCAGGCTACTTTATTTAGGTTTAAGGCCCATATGGTTTTCGGTAAACCTTGCGGAGGACAGATGAATGCCCGCGTTTCTTTTTGTGTTCAGTGATTCTCAGGTCTTTCAACAGCCTTACCTACTAGCCAAGAAGTCGTATCGCGTGCCGAAAAATTAAGCTAGCTCAGAATTCCTGACAATTCTAACAAACCTAAAAGAAATATTCGTGTGAGCTACATAAAAATTCTTTATGCGCTTTGCAACTTCCTTTCATATATTTAAGTGGAGCCTAAATTAATTTTAGGGTAGCGGTGATGCAGTTCGTTGAGGCACTGCGCTACAAGCTGGAAGGCCGTGGGTTCTATTCCCGTGGTGTCACTGGAATTTTTCATTGTAAAAAACCTTCTGGTAGCACTATGGCGCCGGGGTCGACAAAGCCTCTAACAGAAATGAGTTCCAGTTTTATCTTCTGGGGCATACAACCTTACCGTCTACATGTGCCGACTATCCAGAAATCCTAGGAGCCCCAATATCCTGGAGGCCTCAGGGCCTGTCCAGGTCTGTAAGGGATAGTTTTACCCGTTAGCAATTTTTGTTAAATTCATTCAGGTAATGAGATATATAGTATTAAATTGACACGCGTGCTGACGTCAACAACGACGCATTTTATTATGCTTCCCAGTACATGTTACATGTACCGGTAGTATTCACCATCCTCAGACATTAAATAAATGAGTTTGAAACTCTAAAATAACGCATTTCTTGGCATTACACAGATGACTTTGCAAATTTAAAATAATGTATTTCATGCCTGAGGATTGTCAGCATTGCCAAGACTAATAAAATTTGTAGCTATTGACTGCAGCACGTATGCCAAATTTACCTAGAACGTAAACTACTTCATACTTTAAAGGTAATATCCAAACAGTCTATATGAGTTCATTCAATACACTTGAACCAGAAAATTTGTTTATGTTGGCATCATTTACCAGATTTCTATAATTTACGTAACTTGATGAAAATGTACGATAATTTTCAAGCCTAAGCACATATTCTACAACAGTTACATATTTAGGCACACTACTGGCAAATCGTCCCGCCGTAGGATTGTATTTTCCTTCCTTAATTTCAAAAAGGTTACAATAAAATTAGACACTGAAGTTATACTACAGACGGGTCTAATTTTAGAGACGCTTTTAGTAGTTCTTTCCTAGACCTTTGATCTTACCAGGATGCAGACATTAAGTTAAATCATGAAGTGTGTATGCACGTGTCGATAAAGGAATTATGAAAACTCTAATTGAAGTATGAAATAAAAGATACGCTATTTTCCTGTGTTCACTTTCTTACGAAACAAAGTAGACTTGAAGTTCGCCTGTAAAAATTGGGACGGCATTTCAAGAGAAAGTTATTTCTTTCGAATCTTACACTAATCTAACTTGCGTTACATTAATAAGTACAGTAACATGACGATAAAACACGTATATTGCATAGACTCCATAGGCAAATTCCTTCTTCAGAAGGCATTGGTCTACAGTCAGTCAAAAAATTCACGGACGTTTATGAAACCCGAAGTTTCATTGCCGTATTCACAAAAATCTATCATCGAACCTTATTCTGGGCCAGGTGAATACAATACATGCTGAGTTCTTCCAAGAAATCTCGTTATTTCAGGTTTCCCCACCAAAACTGTGTATGTATTTCTCTTCTCCCTCATGCAAGCAGCACGCTCATACAAAACATATAAACGCATTCTGTGCTACAGTTTAGAATTACTGAGTGATAACTTGTCGTTCAATAAAGAATCGCTGACGTTTAAGGGGTTAATGTAACATCCGGAAATTCCTGTATAGAATTTTAATAATTATTTATTTAAGGACAGTATCAGTAGCTAGAATTACAGACACCCCTTGAATTACGTCAATTGCTCCCAGACCCAATATATTAAGCCAAGCGCGTTAATTTGTACAGAGGTTACTGAAAATATCTTCGAGTTGCTGAACTGTCATAATCAGGACGTCACGCTCGACCATCTTTTTGAAATTCGGAAGTAAAGCGCCCTTGAAAGAGGTAAGGAACCTGAGTCTCAGCCTCACGAAACGACCATGACGGCTTTGAAGCTGACTGAGGCGCTTGGACTGACCAGAACTGACAGCAAAGTGTTTGAGAACACTGACTGGAAAGAGCAGCGAGCAGCCACAACTAGACAAGGAATTATAAGAATGCTTGCTTGCTATGAGGAGATGCTGGAGGAGGAGGTGTCTTTGTCTCGCCAGACTTCAGTGTCCGATTTCTTCAAGTCATCTTCAGGGACTTGTGAATCGCCACCTGAATTGCTGGACATTGGAGACGATTGTCCAGATGACCCTACAACAGTTCACGAAGAAGCGCTCTCACCTTAAATTGCCATTTGTTCGTTATTCCACATCCGTTGTATATTTCGTTAAAACACACACACACACACACACACACACACACACACACATATATATATATATATATATATATATATATTATTGGTAAAATAGATTGGAATCGTCGTCCCCATTTTACAGGGAAAATCTATCTCGACTTACGTCGTGTCGAATAACGTCGCCGGTCCCGGAACCACCACGACGTATCCTCGGGGGATAGCTGTATATAGTGTCGAATGGTAGGACGATTATTAAAGATTAAACTAGGAAGGAGGCCGAAGGAAGTGCTCATGGCCTAGTCTGGTAGTATAGAAATTTATCTGGAGAGCCTGAAAAAAATTACGACCACCCTCCCCACTCATTCTGCTTCCAGGCCAAGAATGGGACACCTTTGGAATAAGTGAAAAAGCTCTGCAGCTTGAGCCATCTGACGCCAGAAGTAGTGGATATTTATCAGATATTACGGGCAGAACTCAACGAAAATAAGACACGAATAAACATAGGGTGTATAGAGAAGGAAAAAATGAAACAATAAACAAATGGGACAGGTACAGTTCAACATTACTCATCTTGAAGAAGAGAACTATGGAATACGCTTGTTAGTTCAGATCTCTTGGAATTTCTTTATTAAGACTTTGGAGTGTATACTAGGAGCCTTTCCTCCTGCGTATAATGGGAGGAAGGTAAAGATCATTACTGATCTGCAACGAGTGCCGAGGTTAAGGATACGTGGCGCTACACCTCCATTTGTGCATATGCCTTCATGGCGTCACGCTTAATTGATCAGAGGGACAATTTTGCTTTATCTTCGTCAATGAAAATCAAGTCACTTGTATATGTAATCATGAAATCGGTAAAATACGATACTCTATATCTTCCCCAATATCTTTCGCTCATAATATCTGTTATACATATGCGTTATAATGTAGTGTCTCAACATAAGATTAACAATCATCCGTAACATCCTTCACCGCAACTAAAAGACGAAAAATAGCAAGGTGAATAAACGAATACGCGTTGTTTGTGAATACTTGTTGAATTTTTTGTGTTTGCCATTGTGGATTTCACATCGTGTGACAATGCCTTTTTCATTTTTTATAACCGTGGTTTTCACCATAGCCTTTGTTTGAGCTACGCAGTATAATGTCTGCATGGCATGCTTCTTCCGCCATCTGTGGGCGAGATTATAAACTGCCTGCAATAAGCACTGTTTTGCGTGCCAAAACTAGGCAAAGTAAACAGTTGAAGGCGGCTTGTTTGTCGTCGATGATGGCCGATGATGGATATTATGACCCTAAAAACTATTTGCACCATCTTGTAATATTGATTATGCGAGGGCTACTTTATTGTCGCTTTTACAAGCCGTCTGCTTGAAATGTGTTACATGAGACCGTAATAGGGAGGTCGTACTTGTCCATTAGTCTTCAACCTCTGAATTTTGTCGACGAATTTCAACGAAACTTGGTCTTAGACACCACGGCACTGTACGTTGCCCGGTAAATTTCACTTCTGTGAGTAGTCCTGTCGGTCAATTGTACATTTTTTAAAACCGGTCCACTATTCAACAAATTAGCACTTAGCATAGGATGTACAAATTACGCTTTATTTTTAACACTCAGGTCTGCTTTTATAGCCATTTATTTGACAACAATAAATTGAGATTTGAAAAGTTACGAGCAGATAAGAACATTCATCTTCCTGCCTGTCACCTACAAACCTCAACATTAAAACATGCTTTACGAAGTTATAATCGTATCCGTTAATTTCCCAAGGCTAAAGCGGTCGGGAGTCGAGGCTATCACTCACTGCCAACTGCTGCCGAATTTAAGAATGCGTGGACTCATAGCTCCCCTCTCAAAACGTCTTCACATGGCGGGGCTCTAATTGTGCCCAGGGAAGCTCTTACTTATAAAGTAAAAAAGTAAATTGCACCCTTGTTTAGGCACTGAGGCTCTGTACAGGCCGTACAGCCCATAGGGGGAGTAGAGGTATAGCTGTACTCTTTCTTGACCACGGCACTAGAAGGGGGTGACGGGTCAGCGTCACGCCCCGACCGATCTTTACCCCCGGGAAAGTCCCGGTACCCATTGTACTAGAGGCTGGGTGGGCCCCAGGTCCGGTCTGAACAGGTGCGGAAAATCTCGCCTTCACCGGGATTCGATCCTCGGACCGTCCAGCCCGTAGCCAGTCGCTATACCGACTGAGCTACCCGGCCCACTTACTTATAATGTACCTTCATGTTAATGTGAAACTTGGCCAGTCAGTGGCATACCAAGGGGTGGTTGGGGTGTTCAACCCCCCCCCCCGAAATTCTGAAGGCCCCCCAAAATTGTGCCAAACTCACCCCGACTGTGAAAACTGTTAAAAATTGCTGAATTTAGGGAGCCAACACTCCAAGATATTCAGAAAAAAAGACAGCGAAATTCTAAAACTACCACCGGTTCGCAGTTGTTTTACATTAACATTGACAAATAAATTGGTTGTTCATCATAAATAGTCTTAAAGTACCAAAAATTAAGAAATTTTACTATATGAAATGAAATTTCTTATACCAAATTACAGTTGCCTCCAGAACCACTGACTAGCGGGCTACCGCCCCCAGATCCCCGTTCTCTCTGTCCTCTGCCCTCAACTGAATTTGTTGAACCCCCCCCCCCCCCCCCCCCAAAAAAACCGGGCCGCCCCCCCGCGCGCCCCCCCCACACACAAACACACACACCACACCCCACCACCAACACAAAAATTTTTAAATCAGGGTTCGGTG
>Ga0123354_10011694_pt1 | contig 13589 bp, 10 predicted proteins | sample TergutLab28metaG_2_FD_97872 | JGI IMG/M metagenome (GOLD analysis project Ga0123354, IMG submission 97872) | Labiotermes labralis P4 segment gut microbial communities from Petit-Saut dam, French Guiana - Lab288 P4 | ecosystem: Host-associated > Arthropoda: Insects > Digestive system > Gut ... | reverse complement strand
TATGGGGCAAAAAGGGCCTCTCTTAAGGCCTAGGTGCATTGGGCCCCGAAGGACTCGAACCCAAATTCTATTCTATTCTATTCTATTCTATTCTAACAACTCGAAAGTTATGGTGTATTACGCGTTGCCACAACCGGCTGCATTGGATCAGGGAGGGAAAAAATCGCAATTTTGTTCACGTGTGTCATAGTTGATGACACTTCACCGGAACTTCTAATTGTCGTCACCGAAGTTTCACGTGTCTCCAGCTGTCCATCTGATGATACTTGAAAAAGTTCGTTCTCGAGTTTATTAATACATTCCTACTTCAGGTGTTAGTGTTGCTGTTTTGCACAAGACGACTTACTGAAACACCATCACATCTGTTTCATTCAGATTTACCAAACAAATACCGTGCAAACGTCATTACGAGATCGCTTGCTGGTCGCCACTAGTTCCGTTAAGGTCGTCACGTGCCATATACGTGATATACGTGATATCATTGTCTGAATGCGGAACAGGCTGCAAGAAATTACTAATGTGTTAGTCATGCCTTATACTATAGAAGAATAACTGTTGATGTGTACTCAAGACAAGACAAAATCTTGGTAATATTCAGGCCCTCCATTATCATAAGAAGTAAAAATAAAATTGCAGTAAATTTGTAAAGAAACCATAACATCAATTTTATATATAATGTAGTAGAGGTTACTCATTATTTTCACTACAGTCAGTAATTATGAACAGCGTGATAAAGTTTATATTATACTAATCTGTAGCGTTAAAACAGCTGACTGTATTGTATCTTCCTGAAGACATCCGGTTTGATGACGTGTGCTATATAGATCATTCAGTTCTTTGGTCGTGTGTGAAAATAGTATTCAGTAAGAAATGTAATGTAAAAACATTCCAATTCGTAAACATTTGCCGCCTAGCAGTATGATTATGATAGATATGATATGACATGATAAGATATGTGTGTATGTTATACCTTTTCCATGTCCCGTTATATTTAGTGATGTTGCATTTTAAAGCCTCCACACTTTGTCACCACGTGTGTCCAGTAATTCAGTCACAGTGTTAATCTGCATTGTGATCAATTGCGTACCCAAGAATTTTCGTTGGGAGGAACTGACCATGATGCTATGTACAAGTTTTGTTTGATTTTAAATATATTGTTATAAAAGTAATGTCGCAAATACAAGGGTAATATAACACTGTATGCAATTGCATATATATATATATATATATGTGTGTGTGTGTGTGTGTGTGTGTGTTTTATAACTCACTCACCTAGTTGAAATCACAAAGTCTGATCTTCTTAGTTGTTGTAAATTTCGTCGTTCTTATTTTATTTCACAAAATAATGTACCAGTCGTCAACCGATCTCAGTGTCCGGTTTCCACTGCAGGGTAAATCACGTAAAACGTTTAATATTATCTCCTGTACGAAATCTATGTTTTTTTAAATTTCGATTTTCTGGGGTGGGGTGGAGTGGAGTGGAGGCTGCAGCCTTCAGCTCACCCCCTTGGGTGCTGTAATTAACGATGTCCTTAAATTTTAAGATCCTTGTTACAGCTGTCGGCTGAATGTGAAATAGGTTTTCGTTTTGTATTTTTTAGTGCTTTGCTGCATCCCGTAAATTTTGTGACTGAAGTGAAGGCAATATCACGCATATTATAATAAATCCATTTATAGTTAATAATTGAAAGGACACCCCACGGTTTAGACATTTTTAATGACACGTGCTTTATTTAAAGAAGCCTTTCCAACGGCACTGCCTATACAGAGTTTGTCATATCCTGACTGACCACTGCAGAGCGGGCACCGTCATCCGTCGCTTTCCAGCAACGATGTCGTCCGCTCTACAGCAACGATAAAAAGATACTTTCTGTGTCGTAGAAAGGGGTGTTAATTTCCAGCGATGAGTTTGCAATTTTTTGCCCTGAAGCGATTACTGCCTGCTAAAAGGTAACATCCCACATCTGCATACAGGAAGAGACGAAAATATCAGCCGGGCCAGGGTTCGAGTCTCGAACCCGTAATCCCCTCGATACCGAGTAAGTTCTAGTCCACTGATTCCCGAAGGCTATAGAAGAGGAACGCAGTGTTCTGCTGATTAATTTTAATAGTACACAGTTTTTACAGAAGGTGGTGGAACCTACCATCCTTCTTCAGTAGCCAGACGGATATGAGTCGGTGTGTATTGTGGCTTGAAATTGGAGTACACGAAGTGACTTGACTAGATTTAGCGCATGTTCCTGTGAGTTCTGGACAAAATTACTTGATACACACCGAATATCTTGGAACATTAATTACAGTGTAAGACTCCCAAAACTTTACTGATTAACAGCGGTATTTCTAACACCTCATAATTTCTCTCTGGCAAATCTTGGTACTCTTGAAGTGGAGTTAAGAATTCCAGAATGTATTTAACTTCATTTTACGCCTTGCATATTAACCCTAAAGAAATCAGTTAATTAGTGCCAATTATAATAATTATGATTTCTTTCGTAGTCTGACCTCTTCTATCTACTCACTGTAGGTGTAGAAGGTTATTGTTGCACCTAATCACATTCCATGATACACAAACACACACACACACACTCGGTAGGACTTCTCTGGATGAGGGATCAGCACATCACAGATGATGATGGTGATTATGATAGTAGTGAGTTCGAAGTGCTGACTGACAAAGACAATAAATGGTGTACAAGAGTGTGGTTATTTTAAAGCAGTACGAAACAATTGCCATTTTTTGCTCCGAAAAATTTTCAAGGTCCAGCACAAAACTGACACCCAGTGATTCGCAAATAAAAACAGCAGTGCTGTCACTACTTCGCATGGTCCGGAAATCACGTGACATCAGTATTAACTTATAACGGAGGACTACTGTTATTGTGGGTGGGCCGGGTAGCTCAGTCGGTATAGCGACTGAGCTACGGGCTGGACAGTCCGGGATCGAATCCCGGTGGGGACGAGATTTTCCGCCCGTCCAGACCGGCCCTGGGGCCCACCCAGCCTCCTGTACAATGGGTACCGGGTCTTATCCCGGAGGTAAAGTGTCGGGGCGTGCTGCTGACCACTTACACCCTTCTAGTGCCGTGGTCATGGAAGAGTAGAGCTATACCTCTACCCACCCTCTGGGCCACACCGGGCCTGTAACGGCATCACTTCACCTTTTTACTGTTATTGGGGAGCCAATGCTACACCGCCGAACAGAAGGTAGGCACGAAATTTTTACTGGCTTACAGTCAGATGATTTTTGATTCCGTCTAGTCGACTCCGAAGAAAGCAGTTCTTTCCCTTCTCCCTTCTCTGGATAGCTAGGAGGCGGTCGTGGTATATGTTACTGTTAACTGGGGTTTACCGTGGGCAGGTGTTTCGATTTATTTCTGTGTCCCTCTTGGTGTTCCACGTGCTGCCCAGCGATCGTCAGGGTAGGTACGTGACAGGGTGGAAGTGAGAGTCGGGTGACGGGGAGACTCTCTCCTTCGGTTATTTAGTTTGTGTTAAGTATTGCAGTGAGTTATATTGATTTACCAGCGTAAGAGAGATATCGTTTCTGTAAGAAAGTTTTGTGATCGTGACTTTGCGATGTAAAGAATTGTTGCTTGGTTACTTGTTGGATTTTGTTTATTTGTTTTGTAAGTTCTGTTTGTGACTGTATTTAGATCCAGACATTTATGTTATATTATATAGATACATGCTGATGCACTTGGCTTTGTTACTCTGCATGTTAACTTTTCCCCCAGGAGAGTCAATGGTGCGAGACTCATCGACCCAGACAATTGATGACAAAATAAGAGTGCGAGCCCCCGGTTTCCCATCTAGTGCCATTCTTTTATTTGTGTGACCCTGAGGGCTCATTACGTAACCATGAATTGACTGATCTGGGACAGTCGTCTTTGGTGCTGTTGTGAAAGACGGCAATATGTGAGTGGGGCCGATCCCAGTGTCCGTGCGGTCTAAGGCATTGTTCACACGTTCCGTTTTTGGACCGGCCGGCATGTTCCGATTGTCGCCAAAGTAGTAGAACACAGGAAAGCATACGCCTATTAACACCACCCGGTCGTTAGGCCGGCCGGGAATTTACCGGCCAGCTGCCGGGTAGCAACCAGAACTCTCCATTACTCTACCCGGTCGTCGGCCTGTAGCTGAGTCAACAGTTGTACATATGTTGCTTATAGACACGCTCACACACTCTAGTTTTTATCCGGCTGTATCAGAGCGATCACCTTCCACTGCAGTGTCAGTAGAGTACTTAAGCATTAGGGTGGGTCTACACTTGTAACGTTACCGCGTAACGTAACACCGTATCGTGACAGTGTGGACGGGACTCGTGACCGCGTAACGCATCAAAAGTTGGTTACGCAGTCACGTTACGGGCTTGTTCTGTGCGTAGTCGGTATTTGGCCGTCGCATCAAAGGTTACGGACTGAGCAAGTGTGGACGTACAACGTGACACGTCACCACCGTCCGCTCCTCTGCCCTTCCTTTCATTCCGGTTGCTTCTGTCTTGAAGATTGGTGTGAATCTGTAGTGCTGTGCGGTTTGGTGAGCGTTTTGGTAATTGTGAAATGGAGTGGAGTGAGGGAAGGGCCATAGGATTAATCGAACTTTATAAAAGAAAAGAAATAATATGGGACCCAAAGCATTTTATCAAAATTAGAAAGCAAGATGCATGGGATGAAATGGGGAAAGGAATGAACAGACACAACGATGAGTGCAAAAAGAAAATGGAGAACTTACTGTCATCTCTCCGACGGGAGAAAATGAAGATGAGGAAAAGTAATGGAACAAGAAAAGGTGAGCACTTCTAATTGAAATATTTATGTACTTTGACAATGCATATATTTTATCGTGACGTGAAACAACTGCATTCCACAAGCTGTTAGGCACACTCTTTATATGTGAGTGAAAAACTATCAGGTAAATGAAGGTCTCAGCACATATTTCAAAGAAAACACGTTTTTGTCCACTGATTTTTACAAATATTTATTTCTTTTTGAAGCCTAGACTTCATGTAATGACATGACCATAACAAATAAGTTTACTAATTAATACTTTACGTTTCTTTACAGCAAGAGATGAAGTGTATAAAAGCTCGATGTTTGCATATGAAAGCTTGGGATTTATAATGGACAAAACGAAACCGCGACAGACACTGAACACGGTAAGTAAAACTCATCACAAATTTCAGTGTTTGTGAAAGTGTTAAATAAATTTCAAGGCAACGAGGTTTTTAAAAAATGTGCCACCTTTAAGCGCAGTCATTTTGCCACTCTAATCTTCCTCCACTCAGGAAATAAGCTGCTAATTCCTCCCTTATTTCTTTCGTCTTCAAAGGTGGTTTACGTGCAATCTTTCTAGTAGGAAATAAAGAAGTAATATTTTCATTACTCATGGCTCTGCAGCTGCCTTCAATCACTCGACAGTTTTCTACATAATCAAACGTGCCTGGCGGAGTATAAATTGCTGCCCAATCAGGGCTTCCTCTTAAGAAATTGTGTAAGCAAGCAATAGTCATTGCAACGAGTTGATCTTTCTCTGGTTCCAAAAGCATAGGTTTATGAAGCACTCGGAACACTGATGACGCGAGGCCAAATACATTTTCTACAACTCTTCGGGCTCTGCAGATCCTGTAATTGAAAATTCGTTCTTTTGAGCCCTTTGGATGTTGTCCCGGATAAACTTTCATGAGATTCTCGCTTAAAGGAAAAGCTTCATCTCAAATGAAAAAGTATGGAACACTTTTTTCTCTCCCGTTTGAAGGAACCGGCTGAAGAAGACATAAGGTTTTTGTTTCTAGTTTTTTTATGTAGCTCAGTGTTCGTAAAAACACCGCTGTCAGAAATTCTTCCCTGACATCCTGCGTCGACAAACATAAAGTTGTAATTCGCATCTACTAAAGTGAAGAGTACAATACTGAAGACATTTTTGTAGTTAAAATATTCACTGGCACTGTTTCTTGGACACTGTAGCACCACATGTTTCCCGTCAACAGTCCTCATTGAATATGGGAAATTCCACAATGCTTGATACTGCTTTGCCACTGCAAGCCATTCCTGTTCTGTTTTTGGTGTCTGAAAACACATAAATTCAATTAAATGAAATGAAACCTTAAATAATGTTCCTTGCTTACTAATTCAAAACGCTGTACAAAATATTTCTTGTCATTCCAAAATGCTAATAATTTTGTTGAATATTTTTTATTTTTCTAGATACATAATGAAGGTGAGACACCAGAAGGTGGAGATATGGGTCAGTCAAAAGCCAAAGAAAGGAAATCATCTGAAATCACGAGTGAATCCCTACCCACGCAGCCACCAAGAAAGAAAAAGAAGACGGAAGATCAGCGTCTTGAAAAAGCGTTTGAATTGTTAACCGCTTGTTCAAACCAAACTATAAATGACGTGTCAACATTTTGGCAATATGATGGCCGCAAAATTAAGGAATTATAATGAAACGGTGCGATGTTTCATTCAAAATGAAATTTTGAACGTATTCTTAAATTCAAATAGGGGGCTTTTTGAACGCTATCATCACACCCATCTCCAGCCATTCAACCTACCTCAAGCCCACTTCCCAAGTGGTCCATCTAAAATGTACCCTCAAAGTATCAATCCTCCTCCACACACTTCTCTTTCATCCCTCTGTTCTCAAAACCCTTCTCCGTTATGTTCTGGAAACATTTCTTCGTCACCAATCAGTCAGTACAATAACTCAATTGTGCCTCACACTTTTCCCACAGAAAGCATTTCGCCAGCTACGACATTTTAAGAAGAAAATATTAATACACAGGTGTTTGTAGAATAATTTGACCTGTTTTTTAATTTAAGTGTTTCTGTAAAATTTGTGTTTAATTAAAAGTTCTGATTACAATCTTATTTTAAACTTCTTTCATGAACCACAAATAATAGTATTTGTCTTAGCTATAAGTAATCCTTCAATTTTTCAAAATGAGCTTCACACCCTTCCGGCACGATACAACTGATTGCTTGCTTGGAAGTTTTTAAGAGGTGCTGCAGGCTAACGTACGAATCACCACTTGCCAAGAAACGTAGCGTCAGTGCCAAGCTTTCTTGAACAGAAATGGCTTTCCTGAATGCTGTGTCCTTTTCCGAGATTTTTTCTCCAATCAGATTAATTAAAAATTCAAATTCACTGGGAGACATTCTGGTGAAATTCTTATATAACACACTGGCCGGCTGAAAATTCAAGTCGGCCAACAAACATGAACCGCTGTACACTTCCCTGCTTGTGTACAGTTGCCTCTGCCACCACCGCCCCTCTTTTTTCTTTTTCTTTAGAGCATAATATATATATAAATGTACGAAGCCGCTGCTAGCTGCAAAGACATCGCTCGGGGTCCCGTAACAAACTGGGAACCCCGCGATGTAAGGCTCGCAGGATACGGTTACGCCGTGAGACACGGGATGAAAGTTCAGCTGTTAACTTCGTATCGTGTCAGTCACTTGCAACGTTACGGCGTTACGGTACGTGGTAACGTTACAAGTGTGGACCCACCCTTAGAGTCTTTCAGAGGTGAAGATGGGCGATTTTGAATTTGACATATAATTGATAATATCTCTGGTGGAAGCTGGGCCAGTGTTGTGGTACAAGTCGGATGATATTTATGAAGATAGGATCGAAACAAAAAAGGCATGGACAGAAGTTTGTACTTGTCTTCAGGTAGACTTTAAAGCTCTAGGAGATGATTAAAAACTGCTGTTGGTGATTATTTCCATAAGTTATTGAACACAGCTAATTGAAGTTCATACAAACTTATCTTTTTATTTTACGTACTGTACTGTCCTTATTTTGTACATTTGCCAGGGAAAGGCTCCAACATCTGTTACAAAATAATCGGCGACTTTATTTCTTACATTGTTCGTTGTTAACCCCCCACATACTGATTGTGCCTCAGGTACATGTTCAAGACCAGTCACTGTCACAGCGTCCTCAAACTTATAACCATCTCTCTCGCGAAAAAAAATTATGCGGAATAACAGAGGCCGAGGGAAATGTCTACTGCACATTCTGGACCGACATTAAACGGTTGCTGGAAAATTCTCCATTTATTGCTCAAAATTCCAAATGCACATTCCACATACCTTCGTGCTGTGCACATGCGATAGTTGTACACTCTTTTTTTTAACACTTAGGTTAGATCTATAAAAAGGTCGAAGTATATTCCTGTTTAGCGCCAATCCCTCATATCCTACAAAACAACAAGGTACACTTGGACCATCTGTTCCTGAAAGAGGTCTCAACTTGGGTAATTCCAGCATATTGGTCTGAATTGATATCTGTAACGTAGATCCCTAAAAATAATCACGGTATTTTCCGTACACTACCAGTGTCAGCATACATAAGTCGGTAAGTTATTGCATACCATGGCCATTAATACCACGAGAAAAAAAATCCTTGTAACAAGAGAACATCGAGCCACTGTGTTCCGGTTTGATTACTCGAATGTGTTTCCCATCGACGGCCCCTAAGCAAAGAGGGAAATTAGCTGTTCTTTCGAACTCCAAAGCAGTCATTTCCTACTGCACTTGTAGGTTTTGGAATATATTTTGGACTCATAATAGACCAAATAGTAAGACGTACTTCTCTATCTTTCTTGCTGTTGAGATTCCAATCTGATAAGAGAAATGTAGTTCATAAAAACCTGCATCCACTCGCTAGATATCTGAAGAAAGGAATTCTGTAATTAATAATTCTCGTAATCACTTGTGCTATCATTAAAACACACTCCAGCTCCTATCTTCTAATTTTAGTTACATTATTTTGCGTTTTTAGGCAAAGAAGTAATAAAAAGGAAAGGCAGCGTCCCAGACTGCTACGTAAAGTCATGTAATAAACAAAAAGAAACAACTAAGTCCGGTGCGAGGTCGTCTACAGCTAGAAAATATGTATGTAAAGATCAGCTTAGATTCCTATCGAAATTGATCAATGAAAGGCCGACAGTTTATCGGCGGACGATATGAAGGAGTCTCAGGTTACTGCAGTCGAACAAAATAGAATGATATGAATAATTTCTCCCAAGAAACTCACTTCCTTTTATTTAATCATCAGAATTTTCTTTTAAAGCATACACAAACATCACCTACCTGATTGCAACAGCCAACGTTTCTATACGTTGAATGCAGTTCCACATTTTACTGGTATGACGCTGAAGACTCTTCTTAAATCAGTGATGTAACTCGTCGAAAGACGAAACTGACATTCGAAAATACTGACCAGCCTCGTGGTCTAGTGGTCAGAGTCTCTGACTACTAATCATGAGGTCCCGGGTTCAATTCCCTGAAGGGGAGGATTCCCGCAGTGACCATGGTCTGTGTAGGTTAGTAGAATTTAGGTTTAAGGGCCCTCCTGGCACTACATCTTCCTCTATCACCACTCACATCATCGGGACAACGTAACTGCGCCTCATGGGCGTCCCAACCTCAGAAGTCGTTTACACTCCTGCCATGCCCAGGAGGGAGGACCACGAAGTCCACAAGGACATGTGGTGGCATTGGACAAAAAAAAAAGAAAAAAGAAAAAGAAACAATCGAAAATACTATAAAAACTTGTTTTCCTGATCTCGTATGTCATCAAGTAGTCGGTAAAAGGCACCGAAATCTTCCCTTCTGTAATTATTTGATAAAGCCGATGCAACCTGTTACGTCTACGTTTACGACGGTACAACAAGAACAGAGCAATAATTCAATTACGATCCATTGCAGATCACTGTGCATGCACGACTGCTTGGTCGCAGCGTTCTTGGTCTTTCGACCGGCCGGTTAGAGCCGGAGATGTTATTAAAAGCTCCTCGTTGCGTTCTCTACTGTCCGGTCAGCTCCCGGCCAGTCGAAAACCGGAACATCTGAACGAGTCTTTAAGACGTGGGTCTGAGGCCGTTCGCTCGCTGGGATGCGGATGTTAATCCCGCCAAGAGACACGCATGTTTGTCTCTTGTGAGTGCTGTGTATAGCAACCACGGTGCTTTACACAGCTCAAGCTGGATTTAGGTCCATTGACAGAATGTTTTTTTCTCTATTTGAATTCGCACTTTACATCTGTTGGCAACGGTAACGTGTATTGAAGGTTATCGTCATTGTGGACATTCCTACTGAAACATTAAGAACTGTTCCTCAGCCGCTCCTTTGTTTCAGAATCTTAAAAGGTTTTCCTTAAAATCCTGGGATCTTGGCTTTTGTAAGTGTCTTATGAATGACATTTATCCTTTTGCTGTTATTCCAGGTAAATCTTGGTAACGAGTGCAGTTTTGCGTTATGTTGGAAACCACAGTTGATCTCTGTAATTGTAGGGACTGTTGATTTGCAATTTGCTGTTTTAAAATATCCAGGCTCCGGACATTTCTGGCATTTTGATCCGTAACATTTCTTGCTCCCTTTCCCTTTGGTTCCATCTCATCAGATAATAGCGTACAAAACTTTTCAAGTTGACAATGGTCTTCCGCCCTCTATCCGTGCCACAGTTGGTTTTCCTGTGATTTACATGCCGGGGAGTCGTATAACATGCACTTACTGCCTTGTCATGTAACACTGCCATGCAACAAAGAAAGAGCACATGACCGGAGAGTTTCGGTTACTAAGTCGTCAGGACTACAGCTTGGGCCAAAATTGTCTTAATAGATGGAACTTGCGCAACCTATCTTGGTAAAAAATATAAGAATCAGTTGTCCGCTTTTATGAACTTACGGGTTTGTTGTTAAATTGCCCAATTCCTGGGCTGCTGAGAGTCCAGTGTAAGTTTGAAGGTGAATGGAAGGTCCCAAAGGGCATGTAAGGAGGAGAAAGTGCTGCATTTTGCTTTGATGTTCCTTGAACACCGCTCCTGATATACGTAAACACTACAAAGTACTCAAAATTAATTAAATCTGGCCTCTGGATAGAAGGAACAGGGAACGTTCGAACGCTTTCAATTGAACGTAAATTTATGTCGTGTTTGTACTAATTGCTAGGCAGGTGTCTGATGTCCACATTCACTTCTCGTAGGATCCATGTTAACATTATTCTCAGTTTTGCTGTTTGTATTTTTCCGGCAAATACTCCATATACATTCTTTATCAGTTGTCCATCAATTCGTTGATTCTTCAATTAGTTAATGCAAAGATTCCTTCACGAAACGCTTCATGCATTCATTCGACTAACAGCTTGTCCACCCAGCCATTAACCCATTCATTGATGAGTTTATTCGTCCATCCGTGAAGGAACTCATTATTTCCATTATCGGTCTGTTCATGAATTAATCGATCCATTCATACATCAACGAAGCTAGCTGCTGTAGTGTAGCATGCTTCTGATGTTACGGTGCGAATCTGATTTTCCGGATGACAGGCATGCTGTGAAGGCCTGTCCTGGACAGTGGCCGCACTGTCCTGCACCTGTTGTGGTGTGTCATTTGTGTGCAAGATTTTACGTGTGGTGACATTCCGGCTGTCCACGTTGTCGTGTAAATCTATAATCTTATATTTAATGTTTTCCATCCCGAAGTGTTATAACATATAAATACAAAGCGTCAGTCAATAGCACAACATTTTATTTTGTATACAATAAAAATAGTATATTGTCAGGGCGACATGTTTATACCTTTATTAGGTCATCTTCAGGCCCTCTGGGAAAGCAGATCCAAGAGCTATCTATATTTCAGTGCATTGTGGGATCCCAGATGCTTACAGATTGTGTTATATGAGGTGAAATACATAAGTTTGTATATAGTGAAATCTGTGTGACGGTCTGAGCATTAAAAGGTTTGGTTTTAGTACAGTCTTTTATACACAATTGGTTTTAATACACCACCATATCAGATAGTTTTTAACCTTTCAATCCTGAGACCGCTACACAGAGTTCAACATATACAAAGTTATGTATTTCGCAGTCATATAACACAATCTGTAAGCATTTGGGATACTAAAATGCATTGAAATATAGATAGCTCTTGGATCTGTTTTCCCAGAGGGCCTGAAGATGACCTAATAAAGGTCGAAAAATGTCACCCTGACAATATACTTTCCTTATTGTATAGAAAATAAAATGTTGTGTTATTGACTGACACGTTGTATTTATATCTATAGTATTATATAGTTACTTGCTTCCTTACTTCATGGAGTAGGGTCCTCCTTGAGAAGCTAAGCGGTCCTCAGTTAGCCAAGAAATTCTTCGCATTTTATGGAACCCGAAAGTACATAGCTGCGTTTTCAAGTACCCACCACCTGTCCCTGACCGGAGCCTGGTCAATCCCGTCCATACCCCCCCTCCCACCATCCCACTTCCTGAAATTCCATCTTAATACTATCCTCCTTTTTACACCTGGATTTTCCAAGTGGTCTCTTTCTTTCAGGTTTCCCCATCAAATCTTATAAATATAGCAGACAGAATACACAGCCAGTGGCATGAAAGAAGTAATAAGTAATGCAAAAAATTTTAATATCAAAGATACAAAACAACAGCGATATCCTTATTAGAGAAATCGCATTTTACACCAGTGTTTCCCAGCCAGGGTTCCGCAAAATTTTGTACGGATTTTCGCTAGAAATCGTGGAAAAAGTGCATAAAAGTTTTAAATAACGCGATAAGTTCCAAATATCCCTCGAAATATCGCAGGGAATTTTTGTGCAACAGTTGGCACTACTGAGTAATCGCCATGCACTACGAACTGCCGCTTCGTTTTGTGGCGTGTAAAGGTTTCCGTAGGTAGGGGTTGCCGGAGATATGAAATATTATTTTAGGGATTCCTCCGTGGATGAAACGTTGGGGAACATTACTTGAGCCAGATAGCTCATCTAAAACACATCACTGGAGATATTATCTCCGTGAAAATACATAAATAAAATTGAGTCTACGTAACAGGAAATTCTCTTGGTCAAGTGCGTTTCATCTTCCTCTGTTTGTTAGCAACAAAAGACCTTTATTATCTAACGACAATTTCATAGGTCTTTTGTATGGTTCACTTTGTTGTGCTTATGTGTTTCTTATCTATTCACTGTCGTGTTACGTTTTATTGTCTTGAATATCCTACATTAACGGGTTTGGACGCCTTGTGTTGTGTGAGTTGTCTATGATGTTCACCGTGCCCTGCTGTTTGTGGTGTTGGCAACTTCGCTGTTCGGATACTGTCCGTTTTATTTTGGTGTTGGTTATTCCTCTTGTTGTTGGATCACCTACAACCTGTACCGGGAAACTTTTCCGGGCGTAAAGCGGTCATCTAGCGCCGAATTTAGAATTGCGTGGAGCTGTAAATCTACTACACCTGTGTGCCGTCAGGGCGTGTTACTGGGAGAACTTCACCCTTGGCTCTGCACCCTTGTTGGCGGTTAGTTTTGTGATGCGAGCTGCTTGTGTGGTCGTGCGGGTGGTGAGTAGGTGTTGGATGTCTGTCGGTGTGTACGTGTCTGTCTGTCTGTCTGTCTATATCTATCTATCTATCTATCTATCTATCTATCTATCTGTCTGTCTGTCTGTCTGTCCGTCTGTCAGCCCGTCCGTCTGTCAGCCCGTCCGTCTGTCAGCCCGTCCGTCTGTCAGCCCGTCCGTCTGTCAGCCCGTCCGTCTGTCCGTCCGTCCGTCTGTGTCTGTCCGTCTGTCAGCCCGTCT
>Ga0123354_10011693_pt1 | contig 13589 bp, 13 predicted proteins | sample TergutLab28metaG_2_FD_97872 | JGI IMG/M metagenome (GOLD analysis project Ga0123354, IMG submission 97872) | Labiotermes labralis P4 segment gut microbial communities from Petit-Saut dam, French Guiana - Lab288 P4 | ecosystem: Host-associated > Arthropoda: Insects > Digestive system > Gut ... | reverse complement strand
TTTTTTTTTTTTTTTTTCTTTTTGTTTTTTTTTTTTTTTTTTTTTTTTTTTTTTTTTTTTTTTTTTTTTTTTTGGGGGGGGGGGGGGGGGGGGGGTGTGATCAGTTTTTGTAGGATTTTGAGTATGATAGAGTTCATGAATAAGCAAAGATTGAAATGAAAGCTGTAGGCACTGAAAACTTCATGTGTTCATTTATTGAAATCCTCATACTTCTTTCTTACATGATTATCAGGTCATCTGGTGACCAGGCCCCTTATTGTTGTTAGTTGCTTTGTAGGTAATTTAATGAAAGTCTGTAAACTGTAGAAGTTATGTTGTGTCAGATGACCTGAAGGATTGATTGTGTATGATGAATGGAAAGGAATGGATGTGGACATAGTTTTGGATTACTTCACATTGTTGTACCTGTAATTTATGGAAATAACAGAGGAGAAACATGAACATTCTCACACATTTTAGAAAATGCCTTCTGTATTTGCATGCTTTTTAAATTTAGCCTAGATATATGGGGACACAGGACCATTTAAGTACCTTGCAACATAAAAAGTTAAGTACAAGTTTGTTATTTTGCAAGTAAACACAACTTTCAGTCAGTGTTCCATCACTCAGTGTAAAGCGTCAAATGTGTTTCTGTTCTTTGTTATTTATGTTGGTCTCCCTTTTCAGGAAGATTTTTAGTTTGAGCCCAGAGTCTAGTCTGGGATATGCGGGATGACGGATACATCTGTGCAGAAGAGTGCGAAGGAATGTCCAAAGGAATCAAAACTGTTGCCAGTGTTAGTGTGTGCAGTTGCACTGCCCCTTTCCATGATCATGTGGATTGGGAATCTTGCTTTTTCATTTTTCACAGGAGGTGCAAATGCAGTTCACGGTGATGGTAAGTCTGTCTTGTTTACTATGTTTTTTAGCTTATTCTTTGGTATTTTTACAGTATTTATATGTATAGTATAACCTTGGCGTTTAGTTCATGAAAAAACATATGGATTGACAGGAAGTCAGCTACTGCAATGTGCATGTTTTGTCAGATTCGTGGGATGACTGGAATGCTCTGCATGGGAAATAATTTTAGCTTTTCAGATGTCAGATATGATTTTTGCTGTGATTTGTATACCAATTTCTGAATTGTGTAGCACCTGATAGGAAAACTTGATGGCTTCATCCTACCAACCCCGTCCTCCTCCTCCTCACCTTTTAGCTGATTACATCATAAGTGCCATTCAGGAGAGAGGGAAAAACTGTAGCAGAAAGTTATTGTGATGTTGGTAACAACAAGCAGTAGTACTACTATTACTACTACTACTACTACTAGTAGTAGTAGTAGTGGTGGTGGTGGTGGTGGTAGTAGTAGTAGTAGTAGTAGTAGTAGTAGTAATAGTAGTAGTAGGGGTGCTAGCAGCAACACTAGTGAACGTATGTGGGAGAGAACTATCTATTCTTAACCTTTGTACCAAATAAAGGTGAACTGTGTCACTGTGTCATGCAATGGCTACTTTACACCCCAGGGAAAGAGCCCCCGACACCTGCTGAATAGGAGGTTCAGTGGGCCTCATAGCTGGCACAGGCATTTTGGAGCAGAGGAAGATATCTTGCCTTTGCTAGGTCTGAAACCATAATTCCATGGTTGTCCAGCCTTCAGCCTGTTCACAGTACTGATAAGACTGTCACTTAGTATTATTGTTCCATGTGAAATTAAGTTACTAAGTGGGGCACTGTGGACCTGTGTTTGAGAAATGGTGTACCATACTGCTTCGATATTTTGCAAGAGTAAACAAAAGATCTTGAAGAGCTCATTTACCACAGCATAATATTGATTAGCAAACAGCACTGAGCAACTGCAACCATGGGTGTGAGGCAGCCAAAAGTGTGGTTTTTTATAATACTGGAGAATCTTTTGAAACTCTACTGCACTAATGAGTATATTGAAGCACTCTCCTACTCTAACACTGTTATCTCTCACTTGCATTTGGGGGTGCCTCAGTATAGTGGCCAGGCTTTAGGCTGGAAAATATGGGGTTCCAATTCAGGCAGGGGCAAGGGATTTTTATATTCTGCAAACTGTCCAGGTTGATTGTGGACTGACCCATCCTCCTGTGCAGTGGGTACCTTCTTTGGGGGTAAAGCAGCCAGGGTGTGAGGCTGGCCCCTTACCTCCTCCTAATGTTGAGGTTAAGAATGAGTGCAGCTTACCTCATCTCTCACTACATGCCTTCACAGCTTATAGAGCGACATACCTGTAATTCCCACCAGAGGCATGTTATTGTGACAGGTGTACACATATGTTCTGAAACTATCCAAGCATACTTGGTACAGTAGAATATTCTTTAATCCATCACCCATGGGACCAGACAGGTGCCAGACTATCAAATATTACATATTGTCAGACAGTACCTACACTGACCTAAATTTTAAATAATAATAATAATAATAATAATAATAATGAAATGTGAAAGAAAAAGTGTTGCTGGTAATAACAGGGGTGACTGGAGTCGTTTCAAAATCACCCAGACAATACTAGAGCAACACACCAGGAAAGCACGGAATTAAGAAACAACAAAAAACAGCCATATTGGGCACTGCACACCTACTATGAAAAGTGCTAATGTAAAAGTACAAAACATATTTCACAGGCGAAATAACATTACATGTAGCATAAATTGTAAATACAGAACAGCTGCAACACTATATACCCTAGAAACATGGTTTGTTTGAGGTATATAATTGTAAATACCCTGCGTGAAGGTGATAACAGGGATTATTATTATTATTATTATTATTATTATCATCATCATCTTTTATGCAGGGTGTTTACAATTCTATACCTGAAAGAAACCATGTTTCTAGGGTATATAGTGTTGCAGCTGTTCTATGTTTACAATTTGTGCTACACATAATGTTATTTCACCTGTGAAATATGTTTGTACTTCTACATTATTATTATTATTTTTTTATGGCCTAGTTCTGAGAGGTAATTTGCTGTTACTACCATAAGAGAATGTGCACTGGTCAATTATTTTCATGACATCATAAAAAGAATGCACTCTTTCAATTATCTTAAGCCTAGTTACTTGTTTTCCTTTGGAATGTGTGCTATCAACCACTTATACAGCATCTTGTCCAGTTATACTAATTTAGGGGCTTTCAGTGTCTGTTGGTTGAATAGGTCCTTCACACATTTACTTCATGCCATGAACAATCATAGTTCATCCTTTTGCCATTTTGAAGCCTCCTAATTATTTACGTTTTTTGAGGAATTGTTCAAATTTCATATTTTGTCTTGATAACAGTACCTTGTTTGCCCATCTTTGGATCTTTTGAAGCCATTGTAGTAACTTGATGGACTTAGTGAGGTCCAGGCAACCCAGTCATGGAATCAGTATACATACCAGAAGTTAGAGATGGTGGAACTTCCAGTCTAGGGATTACTTTCTTCAAGTTCTGAACTGACACACATGCTGGATTACCAGGTGCTGGATTATAGGAATTCTACTATAATGTGCTGTGGTGCTTTCTTGCATATACTGCCTTGATTCAACAGTGCTCATTATCTGTTTCATTTATAGGCATTCATTCTTTGATGTGATTTCTTGTTGGATGATTTCACTTTAACATGACTTTGAAATGTACACCACTCTTTTGTATATACGGGATAATTTTTGGTTTAACACGGTTTGGTATAGACGATTTGTGGCTGCACTTATTGTATGTGGGAGGCTAACAGAAAGTGATGTCATTGTCACACCATCAGTCACGTTTATGGTTTGATTATGTTGGTGATATAATCATGCAACTCACGTACTTCCTATTCTACAGCATTTACTTTTCTTACCAACATGAGTGACAAACATAAATCTACATCCCTTAATGCAATCCAAGTGAAAAATCAGTGAAGGACAAGCAATATGGAAGTGAAATTAGACATAATAAGCCGATTTGAAAAGTGTGAATGAACTGTTGACATATGCCATGATGTAAGACTCACTTATAGTAGCGTATGTACAATACATGACAGTGCTGATAGAATTAAATAAAGTGCCAAATCAGGAACTAAATTGTTTGTGTAGCAAGACTACCACAGTCCTGTCATAATGAAGGGTGGCAAAGACTATGGATATGAGCCTCCTGCATTTTTATTACATTAGAAATAAATAAATATGTTGTATAGAAATGTTTGCCTCCTGTTGAGAAATGTGTATGTGTGTGTGTGTGTGTGTGTATATATATATATATATATATATATATATATATATATACTGTAAGTACAGTGTATATAATTATACTTTTTACTCTTATAAGTCTGTATGCCCATTAGTAGTGTATTCATACACTATATAGGATGTGGTTGTCAATCCCTTAACTCCCAGGAAATATATTGTTTTAAATGGGAATTGTGTTTTCGATTTGTGCAACGTTTTGCAGGAACATAATCCTGACATAAAATGAAATCTGCCTGTGTATGTACAGAATATTCACTGCATGTTTGGTGAAATACGTTACTGTGTTTGCCACTTCTTTTAGAAATTAAAGTTTGATTTGGCTGAGAAAAGTTTGTTGTGTGATTACAGATGGTTTTGTAATCCCTCCTACAAGATGGCTTGTTTCTATAATAATTCCACTTGCATTTGCTGCATGGGGCATTCGCAAGAAGAGTTTGGTTTTGTCTGGTGCTATCCTTGGTGAGTATATCATACTTTTGGTCATTTATTTGGCTAATTTATGAATAGAATGTGTTGTCTTATAGTGAGCAAATATGCTTTTTCTCTCTCAAGATAGTTTTTGTTGTAAAGTGATAGGAAAAGCTACTGAATTGTCCATTAAGATCAGACACTCATATATAGCTTAGTGACACACACCTCCAGAAGAAAAAGTCTGGTAATCCTATTGATAATGAGTTTATTAATGTCTTGTACCCCAGTGAACACATGGAATATTAAATACATTTTATTTGTTATCAGAATCACTGTCTACCATTGACATATGGAGCTGAAACATGTTGTATGTATATTTGTAACAAGTATTACATTTTTTATTCCATTGTCATAAGTGCCTGTCACTGCCCCTCATTAGTGCTGTTAATGCATGTGTTGTGTGTAAACCAGTATATATGTGTGTGTGTGTGTGCTGTTCTAGAACACATGCTGTGAGTGGCAGTAAACATTCAGAAATGTTTTGGGCAGAGTAATTTCAATAACTGAGTGCACCAAGTTGAATAATGTGCAGAGTGGTGAAGCAGGTCATTTGGCTGCTTAGGTTTGTGTAGAACAGATTGCTTAATAATGTATGTACAGCACTTTGTAGCACAGGGCTGGGGCTGCCAGTATTTTGAAAATTGCTGTACCATACTTGCTTTCTCGTGTTCTGCACAGTCTCATGCCTTGCCTCTTCACACAAAGGCTAACATTTTATGGCACTTTAGAGAACTAACCGTGGCTGTTCCTATGAGACCAAGCAATTCAGAGCATTGCTTCTCACCTCAGGCAAAGGGTCATGTACATTTGATAAACATACAGTATGGAAAAATATTTCATGTGTATTTCAACACTAAAGGCAAAGGTAAAGGTGAAGTTGTTCCTCTACATGCTATAAAGGCATGTGGGGGGAGGTAATAGCTCCAGCCATTCTTGACCTTGGCATAGTATGGAGGTGAGTGGTCACCTTCACTCTCCAGGCCCAGCCACTCTATCCTTTGAGAAAAAACCTGTATACAGGCGGTCCTCAACTTTCAGACATTCGACTGTTGTACAAGACGTACATTCATACGTGATAAAGTCTCACCCCTGATCTGTCATTTGTACGCCAAATTTGGACCTCCGTACACATCTGAGAAACAAACATTTCGAGCCATTGCACAGTGGTGCTCCAAAACGGTATTTTGTGTCTACTGAGTGCCAGAAAGTCCGATCCCAGTGGCCACGCAGACTAAGGTATGTGTCTGTGGCTGCTGACTTGTTGAGATTGTGGTTTCAAATCTCATTGGGAGATGGATGCCTGCCTCTTGTGAGTGTTGTGTATTGGCAGGTAGAGGTCTCTGTGATGGACTGATAACTCATCCAGTGTGGTCCTACCGAGGGTGATGTGTCTAAGGCTGGGATTACTTTACTTCCTACTCACCTGTGAGTTCAGTCACCAGGTAGTGTGCGAGCAGGGACTAAACTAGCCTTCCATCTTACACATAGGAATGAAAAGGTTGGACAGTCTGCAATTAGTGCATTAGTTCTGAATTCAACATCTCTGAGATAAACTGAAGAATTTTAGTGTTTTATCACAAGGTAGTTACTGGCCGTATCATTTACACTGAGAGAGTTCACAAGTGGGACAGTATACTAGCCAGCTAGCAGGGAGTAAAGTTGAACAGTCTTCAGCTTAACCTGCTAGTGAACTTGCTGGTGACTAGTGTATAGTGTAGCCCGGTATAATCCACATCTGAGTGTGATCATGAATCCTCAAAAATGGGGAAGACTAGACCCACCAGGACTCGAGCTATGAAAAAAGATGGCAGAAGTGGTATGTGAGATTAGTATAATTTGAAGTAAGACATAACTTGGGAAAGTTTATTTGTATTGTTTATATTTTGTGATCCTACTGACAACTTTGTTGTTGGTGTGGGCAGGTCAGTTTTCATGTTGGCTGATTTTAGTGAGGCCTTGTGTTCTTTGTTGTCAGCTATCCTGGCCACTTACTCTGGTAACACAGTCTGGTGGAAGAAAGCTGACTTACATCATGATGGTGGCAATACATAATTTGCATATAGAATATATTGTACTGCAGAGCAGACATATAAAGATGTTTTAAACAGTGTTGGTAAGGTTGCTAATGGTTTGAGTTTTTTTGGCCATCCCTTATGTAGACATCAGAATTATGGTGGATGTTGTGATGCTGGGAAGATTAACAACTACTCTTGGTTGAATTAATGCATGAATGTACTGTAATTGTTACTACAACTGCTTTGTTTGTTGCCCATAAGTAGAGATTTTTATGTACTGCTTAAGCAACCCTTGTTATGACATGTAAGTCTGTTGCTCGACTTTCCTGTACGTTTTCAGGAACAAATTTTTTATGGAAGTCTGGGACAGCCTGTATATTTTATCATTGGCTGGGCTGATCCCATGCAAGTCTGGACAATTTGAACCCCAGATCTCCTAGTCTGTGGCATAGACACTATACCAACTCAACTATCCTGGCTCCTTCATACCTCAGTAATACATCAGCACTTATTTTGATTATGTTTCTGCTGTGTTGAAGGTTGTATCTGATTGACTCTGCTTACAAATAATTATTATGTATTGATTACATCTCACAAATTGAATTCCAAGAAGAGTGCAAATTGAATGTGAAAGTACATTCAAGATTCATGTATGGAATTAGCCCATAGTGCCTGAACTTTGTTATAGACTGTGTTGCTTAATTTTAGTTTCAATTTCCATTGTTTCAGGCTTCTTTGTGGGGTTTGTGTTGACCGTGACAAGCTATTCATTTCTTGCTTGTCTGATGACTTTCTTTGTGACATCGTCCAAAGTTACGAAGTTCCGAAGTGAGCGCAAACGTAAAACGGAAGAAGGTTTCAAGGAAGGTGAAGATATCACACTTTTAAAAGTTAATTTTAATGTTCTTTAGTAATGAAAAAGAAGGGTAAAATTTTATTTTTTTAATTTTATTTATTTAATTTTATTTATTTATTTACCCCCCACAGCATTGAAGTGGTGTATTTGAAGTGCTCAGATTTTAAATGATGAGCTGCTTCGATTGGGACAAGATTGTTGCAAGAGATTCATCCTCATTTCAAGATGTTTAAACAGTTGCTCTGGGTTTACATGGGAATTAACTTTCATTATCTCCGTATGATAGCCATTAAATGAAGTGGGGAATTTACAGTTTGGATCATCTGTTGTTCATATATCCTTTTATTTTTGGTCAAAAATAAAGTTACGGTCATACACAGAAGGAGAGAGTCAGATGTTTATGGTGCTGGTAGTAAGCCTGTCTTTACCCAAATGTGTTAAGTGGGTAGTGGCATCAAGTGTCAGTAATGGTGAACATTTACATTGAGTTCAGTCAACATAGTTTCCATGTAATGCGTTATGAACATAACAGTCTTCTTGGATGTGATGTTGTGTAGTCTGGTCAGTGGGTACAGACATTGTGGGGGAACCTGCTGCTTCCATCTTGCACTGAACATGAGCACGAGGAAGTGTGTTCAAGTTAACAGTTCATACTCTTGCCAATGATGAGTCTGCTGAGAGGTCTGTTTGGACACTACAGTTGCCACTGAATGATATTTCATGGGACCCAGCACTTGCGGAAGCGTGGTCTGTCTTGGACCCAACACTTTCAGCTGAATGGTCTGTCATGGTACCTAAGGGTACGCGTATAGTACAGGTAGATTCAGGTTCAGATTCGATTCTGAAAGTCAGCACCGATCTCCCCGCCACTTGCCGGCAGGTTGGGATCGTAGGGTGGAGGCCAATTATCAGCGCTTACTGCAAACCAGTTGCAATAATGGAATTGACAAGACGCTGTTCTTCTTATTGCTTCAGAAAATATTCACTTAAAATTGAAAAGAGAGAGAAGTGGGGTTCATGAAATTAATCAGTTAAAGGGTATGGTGAATATCACCACCTTTTTCCTCAACTAAAAGCAGATGGGGAATGGTTTTTTCAGTATTTTAGAATGGATATTGAGATGTTCACTACTTTTGGGGAAAATTGAACACCGCTTGATCAAGAATTGGTGTAACCTTGATCAACAGAAGATTCTTCCACAAGAACTTTTGTAATAACCTTGAGGTAAGATCATTATTATTATCTATGTCTTTTTTAAGAAAACATTGGTCTCTCTCTCTCTCTGTTATAAGAAATTTTCACGAAAGAAGGTATGTAATCGATGTATGCAACAAAAAATACTTTATAAGAATATTAATATTTTATTAGATAAACTTAGTGTTTGAGGAAGAAATAAGGCATACAGAATACTTTGGAATTCATTGGGTATTGGTGGGATTTGGATGAGCTCCAGAAGGGTGGCATTTGGAGGTAAATCTGGTAGTTCTGATAGGTATCCTCAGGCATAGCAGGCAGCGAGGCAACTCTTTCTGACGATAGACTATTAAAAGTAGATGAGGCTGAAGGCGATGACGACAGTGCAAATGGGCAGGGCTGGAATGTTAAAGAAGCTGGAGGATAAGCAAACTCGTCAACAACTTGTTGGATGCCATTTCTGAAACATAATTTCATATTGGCTGGTATGTTGTTGACATGGGGTAAAAGGCTGCGAAAAACTACAAATCTTCATTTTCAGGCTGGCGATTTTTTGTAGCTTCTTCCAAAAATTTTGCTTTAGCTTCTCAATTGCAATAATAGTTTCATTGTACTTAGCGCTTACTCCATTCCACTTTCTCTTCCATGGGTTGTCTTGTACTAATGACCTCTCTTGACTGTTGACCTCTCCATTGTCTTGATTTTCATCATGTGTGCCATACTGCATAAATCTGAGGTCCTCATTTTCATTCTCATTGAAAGCTACAGAGTCACCACGATCTTCATGATCACCTGAGTCACCACGTACGCTATCAGCAGTTTTGTCATTTGATAGGATTTGATTGGATTGTATTGGAGCACTTTTGTCTGATATTAAGTTACTTGATGAGGCTCAAGGTTTCACTATGTTTTTTTAAAAATAATAATGTCCCATAATGAGGACATTTTATTTTCATAGGATTTGCCTCCAGGATCACCTGAACATGGTGGCTTAATCTTCCCAAATTCAACACTAAACTGATCCGTCAAGTACTTCCATTTGTTGCGTAGCACTGTGTCTGAAAGAACAAAAAAAATCTCACATTTTACTGCACTAAGTAGAGAAATAAAATAAACAAATTATTTTAAATTGCTGAATGTCTAAGTGTTCTTTGCCAGCAGACATAAAAACACTTGTAGTAATTATTAATTTAATTTACTGTTTTGAGATGTGGAATTGAATACTATTGCTATATTAAGTTTTTATGATTTGTAAAATTGAGTGCGTAGTTATTTATTTCAGACACCTCTTGACTGGAATGTCATTCCAGGCTTTGGTATTCAACTTTCGGATGGGAGATACCACAGTCAGAAGGATAGTCAAAGAAACAGTTGAAATGCTTTGGGAAGAGTTACATCCACTACACATGCCACTACCTACCACAGAATCTCTAAAAAAACAATGCAAATGAATTTGAAAATATCTGGAACTTTCCTCATGTCGTTAGTTGTTTGGACGCCAAACATATTCATATAGTTTGTCCTTCTGACTCTGGTGCAATGTTCTTCAATTACAAAAAGTACTTTTCTGTTGTGGGGACCATGGTAGCACAGTGGTTAAGGTGCTGCGCTACAAATTGGAAGGTTGTTAGTTCGATCCCAGGTGGTGTCGTTGGAATTTTTCATTGACATAAAATCCTTTTTATCACACTATGGCCCCGGGGTTGATTCAGCCTCTAACAGAAATGAGTACCAGGAGCATTTCTTGGGGGTAAAGGAGGCTTGTGCATAGGGCTGACAACCCTACCACCATCCTGTGCTGTTGTCATGAAATCTGGGAACCTTAATTTCCTGGAACCTTCTGGGCCACTACAGGCCTGTAATGGGACTGCTTTAACTTTACATTTACTTTTCTGTTGTTCTTCAAGGGCTGGTGGATGCAAACTATAAGTTCATTACTGTTGACATGGGGGGTTTTGGGAAACAAAGCGATGGAGGCATGATTTTGGACTCAGACTTGCTCACTTTCATTGATGGAAAAAGAATAAGTTTTCTAGAACGTTTCTCCCTCACAGCAATGTGACAGCTCCGTACCTAATGTTAGGAGATGAGGCCTACCCTTTGCTTCCGTACTTGATGAAACCGTACAAACATAACTCATTAACTGACAGAAGACACAATTTCAACAAGCGCTTGTCTGGAGCAAGAAAAACTGTGGAATGTGCTCTTGGAATTTTGTATTCTAAATGGTGTATTATTTCGAAAACAATAGAGACGGAGGTTGAACTAGCTGACAAGACTGTGAAATGCATTTGCGTTTTGCATGATACTATAATAGAAAAAGAGGGGGTTGAAAGACATCTCACTGATGTTATGGTTCAAAGTAAATCTGTAGCTTGAGAATAATGAGGGAGGCTTCCCACTGAGGCCAAAAACATTAGAGGTATATTTTCTCTGTATGTGGAAGAATATCCCTTATGTTATAATTAAAAAATAAAGAAAAGTATTTCTGTTGTGATTAATTGAACTAAACACAATATAATGATTGAATAACTTTGAATAAAATAATTTTTAAATAAAGACTTTTATAAAGGAAAAAAACAATCTTTACCTACCTGGAACTTCCATTTCTCCCTAAATTTCTTGACAGCAGTTATCCATAACGGCCCAATTTGTGTAGACTTTCAGTGTTTTATCCCAAATTGCAGGTCTGAGAAACACTTTACTGATTAGAGTTGTTATTAAAGTAAATATGCAAGTTTAAAAAACAAATACGTAAAATACGGTATTGTCACTTTGCGTGCCGTTGTCCGACTGAATAGGAAACAAGAATGAGGAAATTATTCCAGTAAACCGCCTGGCTCCGACTGTCTGGACCGACCCGCCAGAGCCTGCAACCACTATACGCACCTGCACTGTTAAACAAAGGACATTCTTTGCGCCGACTCTCGGAATCGGTGTCGGAACCTGAATCTGCCTGCACTGTACACGTACCCTAACACCTGAAACTGAGTGGTCTGTGATGGACCCAAAACTTGCAACAAAGCACTCCTTGTTTGAACATTGACTCATATTCAGCAGATTGCAGAAGCGCAAGCCAACAGGCCACTCAGACCTGAAACAGACCTGTTTGTTACCCATGGCATTGTGTTCGTGAACAAGCAAGTGCAATAAAACAATTCAGCCACTTGGCTTGATTTCCAATTGAGTCAATGCTTTATTTCAGTTTTCTGTCTGAATTATGTACAGTACAGGAATGTTTCATGTATTTTTTTTTAATTGCAATATTAATTTTCCTTGGGTCCCAGAACTTGATATTACTGACAGTCATTTGTTTTCAGTAATCACATATGTATAATGTTACTCATAACGTTTCTTTAATCTGAGTAGGTGGACAGAGGACATGGATTCAAGTGTTAAGCAATGGTGGCATGGCAACACAGTTAGCTTTCTTGTACATACTAGATTCAGGTTGTGGGGAGCGACCAATAAACTTCACGAGAGATTACCGAGCATCCTGGTTGGGTCTGGGAGTTTTGGGTAAGTTCAGATGTGGTAGGAATTTCAGAATAAAAGACACAAATGAAGGTTGTATGTCAGTGGTAACAATAAATGAATATCAGTCTCTACACAACCTATCTTGATTAGACGATAGAGACTGTATAATTGAGTGATGTGTTTCAACCTAATTTAGGTCAAATTCCTTCATCCAGTAAAAATAAGGTTGTGTTGAGACTGTTATTCATGTCATTTATTTAGAACCTATGACTGTTTTTAATGTTTCTGTTGGGAAGGTTTTTTTATAATGATAATATTTAGTTGTGTATTATTTCACGATTATTATTAGTAGATTTCTTATTATCTAGTCTGCTTGTAGTAAATGTGTACCGTAGCAGTGTATAAAATGTATTACAACAGCATAGCATTAGGAATCATATGAAAGACAAGCTGTATACATTCTGTATTTACCTGAATGTACGAAATGTTTTCCTAAGTCATCATATGAAAAATAGGGTGTTGTCTTACAGTTGTGCACAAAGTTAAACATGTTCTTGTTTTCAACAGTAGTACATGCTATGTGTGACTATAGTGCTTACTGTGGGTGTGACTATTAGTGCTTACTGAGGGTATTGACTATAGTGCTTACTGTGGGTGTGACTATAGTGCTTATTGTGGGTGTGACTATAGTGCTTACTGTGGGTGTGACTATAGTGCTTACTGTGGGTATTGACTATAGTGCTTATTGTGGGTGTGACTATAGTGCTTACTGTGGGTATTGACTATAGTGCTTACTGTGGGTGTGACTATAGTGCTTACTGTGGGTATTGACTATAGTGCTTGCTGTGGGTGTGACTAGTGCTTACTGTGGGTGTGACTATAGTGTTTACTGTGGGTATTGACTATAGTGCTTATTGTGGGTGTGACTATAGTGGTTACTGTGGGTATTGACTATAGTGCTTATTGTGGGTGTGACTATAGTGCTTATTGTGGGTATTGACTATAGTGCTTATTGTGGGTGTGACTATAGTGCTTACTGTGAGTATTGACTATAGTGCTTATTGTGGGTGTGACTAGTGCTTACTGTGGGTGTGACTATAGTGTTTATTGTGGGTGTGACTATAGTGCTTACTGTGGGTGTGACTATAGTGCTTACCGTGTGTGTGACTATAGTGCTTATTGTGGGTGTGACTATAGTGCTTACTGTGGGTATTGACTATAATGTTTATTGTGGGTGTGACTATAGTTCTTACTGTGGGTGTGACTATAGTGCTTATTGTGGGTGTGACTATAATGCTTACTGTGGGTGTGACTATAGTGCTTACTGTGGGTGTGACTATAGTGCTTATTGTGGGTGTGACT
>Ga0123354_10011692_pt1 | contig 13590 bp, 6 predicted proteins | sample TergutLab28metaG_2_FD_97872 | JGI IMG/M metagenome (GOLD analysis project Ga0123354, IMG submission 97872) | Labiotermes labralis P4 segment gut microbial communities from Petit-Saut dam, French Guiana - Lab288 P4 | ecosystem: Host-associated > Arthropoda: Insects > Digestive system > Gut ... | reverse complement strand
TGCGCTGACCACGTGACACCCCTCTATCCGCAAAAGTTGGCACTAACTTCGCCGACCGGCGGCGGCCGCTCTGTCGGTATAGTTCGCATGCGGACTAAGGCCACGGAGTTTAGTTTAGTTTTTAGTTTTGACACCTGTGATTTAGCCAGACATTCTATACATATTCAGTCTCTTCTAAGGTGTGATGCATCAGAAGTTTTGTGTGTATTCTGTTCAGAAATACTGTTTGCTTTAGGTCACTAAAATTCTCACCCCAGAGAGTCTAGAACATATTTTCTGTGACAAAAGTAGATAAGTGTCAAGTTTGTTGACAGAAAGTGTCAGGCAGTTGGTCTTTCTTGACCTATCCAGTGACCTCACCTTATGATGTAATTTTCCTTAGGAAGTATGATCACCCGAGTTTTTATTTGCTAACCAATAAAACTTAATTTGTGGCCTATTACAATGGTATGTACGAGCACTTTATTAGGTATGGTGGCCTTGTATTTTCATAACCTTGACAGTTGTTTTGCTGCATTGTGCCCATTCTATGCTTATAATTTGATTTTTTTTAAGTATGAGGGGAAGTATTACTGAGTTGATTGTTGAATGTGTTATGTTGCAGTATCGACAAGGTTCCCAAGGTGACATCTCCAGTGCTGGTGATTCATGGTACTGAGGATGAAGTAATTGATTTTTCTCATGGCCTGGCAATTTATGAGCGCTGCCCTCGTGCTGTTGAACCTCTTTGGGTCGATGTATGTATTGAATAAATGTTATCTTTCTTTTGTATGACAAGGAATCGTACAAAATTGTATATGAAATTAAAATGGCTGGCTGACCCATGTTGTTACCTACGAGTGGCGTACCCAGGAATTTTGTTCGAGGGGGGGGTTCAACAAATTCAGTTGAAGACAGAGGACAGAGAGAACGGGAATCTGGGGGCAGTAGCCCCCTAGTCAGGGGTTCTTGAGGCAGCTGTAATTTGGTACAAGAAATTTCATTTCAAATAGTAAAATTTTCTTAATTTTTGTTACTTTAAGACTATTTATGATGACAACCAATTTATTTGTCATTGCTAATGTAAAACAATTGCGAACCGGCGGTAGTTTTAGAATTTTACTGACTTTTTTTCCGAACATCTTGGGGTGTTGGTGTCCTAAATTCAGCAATTTTTAACAGTTTTCACAATTGGGTTGGGTTTGGCACGATTTTGGAGGGCCTTTGGAATTTCGAGGGGGGGGGGTTGAACCCACCAACCCTCCCCTCTCGGTACGCCACTGTTACCTACACATTTAGGCTATGTTAAAGTAGAATTATTGTTATTTAGTTTGATGTGTTCTGTGTACGAAATGCGCAAGTGAGAGGGTGTGGTTTCACTTCACCATTGCATTCCAGAAGTAATTTGTAAATGTCATACCTTGGTTAAGGCAGTTTCATTCTAAACACAGTGGAACTGTGTGTTGGAAATATTACAAATCATAATTATAAATTATGCACCTTTATGTATGCATGGCCAAGTGGTGGTTGTTGTTTATTTTTATGTTAAGCATCCTGTCATGTCATATAGACATAAACAGGAAACTGATACCATTAGCATATCTTATATTTTCAGCTACTGTTTACGTGGGCAACATATTTCAGCTGATCTTAGTAATCATAGGGCCTTGTCTCAGCATAACAAGTGACAGTATACAGTTGCAGTTATTTAACCTTTTGATGCGTAATGCCAACTATAGTGGTCATACCGCACCGCTAACCTCTAAAGTTGCATTTTATATATTTATTCAACAAATATAGGTGCTGAATATTTTAAACATGGTATATACTCTCCATCGGCTTCGGTGGTCTAGGTAGTGTGCTGGCCTTTGGTACCCAAGTTCGCGGGTTCAAACCCGGCCGAAGCTGTCAGATATTTAGGGCGAAAAAATCCTCAGCACGCCTTCCTTCGGAGGGGAAGTAAAGCCGTCGGTCCCATGTCGTAGATTTGCGGCATGTAAAAGATCCCTAAATATACGTGGAAGTCGGAATTTAGGCAAAATTACTACCGGACATCTTTCTCGCCCACAGTTCCACCTTTCGCTACTAGGATCTCTTGCGTCACTGAGGACGCAGAGGCACATGGTGGCAAAAGTGGGAACCTCTAAAGGCGGGGAAAAGCAATGGCAAACTATCCCCAAGACTGTGCCTAGGATGCAGTGCCAAGAGTCACATTGGTTCCATAACCAGGCTCTGGTTCCTGCCGGACCAGCCTCTAGGGCTGAATAATAATGAATGATTATACTCTCCGTTCTCTTCTCTTCAAAATGCAGTTTGTTTCATAATTCTAAGATATTTGGTTCCTGTATTATTCACATTTTATATACAGGGTGTGCTAAAATTAAATAAACAGTTCCAGCGCCAAAAGGTTAAACATTGCTTGCAGTTGCATATTCTAACTTTATTTGATAATATAAGGCTTTAAGATGACCAAGATCATTTGGAACATGTAAAGTAATCAGGCCTGGACAGGCCCTGAGGGCTTCAGGAATTTGAGGCTCCCAGATTTCAGGACAATCAGCCCTATGCACCGGCTGCCTTTACCCCCAGGAAATATTCCTGGTACTCATTTCTTGCCTATGTAATTTTGGTTGCTGAAAATACATACAACATAAGCTGTGTTGACAGTATTATTTTTCTTTATATTGTTGTTGTTGCCAATGTCATCACCACAACCACCATTGTTTATTATTGCTCTTGTTTGTGTTGTTACCCCTCCCTCCATCTCTTAGTTCATCAGAAACCTGTCAGGATTGCTTAGTGGGGATCATGCGTGTCAGGGACACGTTAGTACAAATAATATGTTCCATGCGATGATGATGATTCTTATCATCGTTAAATTCGGATAAACAAGTACAAGCTAGCCAGTCATAAGACATTTTGTAGTTCATTGACCAAAATTTTGAACCTTAAGAGCTCCCATATTTCAGTCGCCTACTGTGCCGAAACTCTTAGCTGCGCAAAAAATTAGGAAATGTGCATGCAGTGTAAGTGTAATAGTGTTTTCGCTCCTACAGTTAGAATTGCGTAATATCATTAATTCTGTGACACATTTACAGGTCATTACTAGATACAATAAGTAATGCCTTTCATGTTTGATTAATAATTAAATCTCATCTGTTGTTTTGACCGTTACCAACACTGCATATCAACATGCAGTAATTTGTGCCAAAAAATGGGAGTCCGGTTCTCAAGACGGTCTGTGTTTTTTCTTATATCCAAGCAGTAGAGCTACAGTTGAGTGTGACAGTAATTTGATGTACACACGTAGTTCAGGTATGAATGTGCATTTTCATATAGCAAGGGTACAAATGTGTGTGCATGTGAAGCAGGGATGTGAATGCCCATGTGTGCAGAAATGCATGTAGATTTTCACTTAAAGTGATCATTAGAACTGCCCAAATATATATATATATGTATGTAAGTTGAAGTGGCTTGACAAGTTATTCATGAAATTCTCCAATATGCAAGTTCATGAAAATCTATCTGTTCATCAGTTCTCAAGCTGTTACATGCATGCAGTGAGACACTGATTTTAACAAGTACTGTGCAGGGATGTGATTATGCATTAAAAAAAAGGATGGTGGGGGACCTTTCGTGGAGTTGCATTTGTTCTGATAATGTATATTTGACATCTGAGGTGGAATGTGGACGTGTTTTGTTTGTTGGTAGACTTTTCTCACATTTTTTTTCAGGGAGCGGGACACAATGATGTCGAACTCTACTCCCAATATTTAGAGCGCCTGAAGCAATTTGTGTCTGTGGAACTACTCAACTGACAACTACTGCCACCTGGTGAGGAGTCAGAACACAATGCCACATCCACCGTAAGCTCTGCCACCACTAGCTCTGTTACCGAGAAATTACTCTAGCTAACTGACCCTCCAGCAAATCAAACAGTTGGTGAATCAACCACCAGCCTGCAGGAAGAAACATCAAATAGTGAACATTCTTGTAAGAGCAGTGTACTGAGTGGTCCTCCTGCTGTACCGTTGACTAATGAACCGCCACGTGAAACCACCTGCTAGTCTTCTGACCAGGCATTTCATCAATTGGACCTTGGTTTTGGAAAATGAGACATTGCTGCATCATAAATTATATTTCTCTGTTGAGAGATTATTTTCACAGAATGGGATTTGCATGATAAATTCCAAAGTGTGAGGGAAGGGCACTTGTTTTCCAAAATGAAGAAGCATTTGCTGGAGATGAACTCAGTCTGGTGTGTCTTGTGTTGTTGGTGTGAGTGCAAGGTAGTCGAACAAAGTGGAGCTAGTGAAGTAGGTAACCAAATTTCTTATCATAGAAGCAGTAATTCTCTTATATTTTATAGGGATCAAGTTATGTAAGAACTTATTGTTCCAAATTGAAGTGATATTTTAAATCCCTGTTAATTTGACTATTTACAGTATACATTGTTTTTAAATTTCTTTGGTCTCCTTTATGATAGAAGCTGTACTTTCATGTTGAGTTAATTTTTTCAAAGTTTGATGTCATTACTACACAGGGCCTGATTATATGTGATGGGCGTAACACACTGCCACTATATTATTAATTTATACCTATTATGTTTGTAGGTTCAAGTTAATATAGCAGAGGTGGCCACAATACAGCTCATGAGCTGCGTGTGGCCCACACACACTTCACCAGCACAACCTACACAAGTTGAAGAATAAGAGACCAACTTGATGTCACTAGTTATTGTGTTTTATTTCACTTCTATGCTCGACGTGTTTCGGACTTTAATACATCCATCATCAGGAGCCTGCGACTTTTCTATTGTATCACCAAATTGGTCGTGTGTTCTTGTTTCGATGTGTGTTGGAGTTTCGGTGTGACTGGGTTGGGGTGGTATCCGTGTAGCAGGCTTCAGCCAGCCGCACCGAAACTCCAACACACATCAAAACAAGAACACACGACCATTGTAGTGATACAATAGAAAAGATGATGGATGTATTAATGTCCGAAACATGTCGAGCATAGAAGAAGTGAAATAAAACTTAATAACTAGTGACATCAAGTTGGTCTCTTATTCTTCAACTATCACAATGATGCACGGTCCAATATACATACGATCTACACAGGTTGCCTGAAAAATAATAATCAGGTAGTTTACGTGCACAAGAGGCTGACCGTGAATGGCATTTTAAAAGTCTGTGTAAAAGAAAAAGGACTCATAACTGATGGCAGCTAACCTATTACAGTTGGATGAACAGAAATAGCTATTCATTAAATAAAGGAAAAATGTTTTATTTTTGTCCATGGATCAGTGGATTCTGCAGCAGGCAGTAGTTCCTTTTGTTGCCAATAAAAAGTGCTGGCTGTGTTCTCTTCGGCAGTGACCAGTTGCGCTGCTGTACATTTGACTTAAGTAAATCTGTGGCTCTAGCCTGCTGAAGGCACCTGTAGCTCATCTAGCTGGCCACCCCTGTAATATAGTGCAATGTGAATGTATACAGGCCTAGAATTTATTTTCATATGTGCTTCTGGCATCTGTCAGGAAGTAGCCTTTGCGGTTCTGTTGCAAGTCCTTGTAGTTAATAAATATTTATATCTTATTTATGAACCATTACCTTATTGAAGTCACTGAAATTGTTCCCTTTGAAGTGATTTCTGTATTTATAAATTGCCCCAGATGGGTATTCATATGGTGATTTCAGGTTTCTTACATAGTTAAAAATAACAAATCACAGTGTAATTAATTTATTCTATTCACTGATGCATTGTACAAATTTTGGCTTCCATCGGAGCTGTACAAGGCAGAAGTTTCACATTTACAACTCTCAGTTGATCGTTTGGTGGTGAAATGTTGCATTGTGACAGTGTATATGGCCAAATGTACTTGTAGACCGCTGGCTTCATAGAGGATTGATGCCATGTGTCATGTCACTGTGATATGTATAGCAATTGCCCCTCTTACTTCCAAGCACACTGTTGCAGGTATTTTGGTAGGAACAGAATAACAAGGAAATCTCTTGGTATTGGAAAATCAGTTGTTATACATGCTTATGCCATCTCTGTAACATACATATGTATGAATCGGATGCATTGAAAATCCAGGCTGTATGCATCAGTCGAACCCGTTGTAGGCCTATTGCAACCTGTCTTGTTGGCTTAATTGGTTTAATTGCAGGGAAGTTGATTGGAACTTGTGTTACATCACCACCTGTCTCTATTTCTACAGTTCATTGTATTACCATCTGCAGGGTTTCTGCTGTCGTCATGTATGTTGAAAGTTTGAGGCATTGAGCATTTGATGGCGAAATTAGGGTGGGCTGTGTGTGTGTGTGAGAGAGAGAGAGAAATAAAACTTTGCTACTTTACACAGTAGAATTAGTCATTATTTTGCTTTCACATTATACATTTTGTATCAAAATTTTTTATTTAAAATATTGATATTTTAAGAGCAAACTAAGCAATCTGATGAATTACAGGTCTGTTAACATGTTCATATGTCTCACAGTAGGAGTTGAATTGTCCTTTACCTTGTGTTTCACAAAACTTGTATCTTAGGTGTTCTGTATGAAGTAAAAAAAAAATATTGTCTTACGTGGAGACCACAACCGTTGTCCGTTTGCGGCCTGGTATCAGCAGCAACTGAACCACTTGTAGATACCATGAAAATCGGCACATTGATAGCCACACTTAAGGCCGTAAATGAAATCTGCTCACCTTGTCCCATTTTTTGTTTCATCTAGATAAAATTTGTATTGAAGACTGCCACATAATGCTGTTAAGCAGTCTCAAGAAAATCACTATGGTGAAAGGCATACTTTATTGAAGGGCATAAATGAAATTTTGCCTGAATTTTCTATGTTTTTTGTCCAATTTGAATAAAATGTGGTGTAACCACAAAACTTACTGAGTGATGAAAATTGGCATAGTGAAGGCCATACATTACTTTATGCTATAAGTGAAGTTCTCTCTGTATTTCCCACATTTATTGTTCAGTGTGGGTTAAATTCAGTATAAGGGAGATGTGCATCTAGTGCTGTTAAGCATGTAAGAGTTTCTTGAAAATGGGTGAGGGGACATAAAAGCTCACCCTGTAACCTGCTATGGAGGCACCACAGCACTAGATTGGGGCCCGGTGGTTAATGCCACACCCTGGCCCAGTATACATTGTATAGGAGTCTGGGTGGGCTCCAAGGCCAGTCTGAAGAGGTGCGCAAAATGCCAGCTCCACTGGGATTTGATCCCTGGACTGTCTGTATTTTTCTTGTGGTCTTAAATGCAATTACATATATATGTGTGTACTGTGACACTGAATATTTTGAAAGTAAATAATGCCACGGTAAAATCCGTACTATGTCACTGATCACATCGTTCACATTCTCTGTGCATATAGTCAAGGCCACTGGGTTGTCATTCTCATTTGTGCGTAGATCTTACTCTATACCTGATCTGAACAACAAGAAGTTCATGTATTTGTACAGTTTTTATTTTGCAGTAATGTTCGTCATCATGCTTCATCAGAGATTAGCTTTTAGCATTAATAGGTCCGTGCATTGCTAATATATTCACAGAGTATAACCAACAAGAATTAACGTTTCACAATTTCTTTATTTCTGTAAGATGCTCTACATGATTCAGACGGGTTTTCCGGCCATCATCAGGAGCTCAAAACTGCACATACAGCATCGGGTATTTGTCAGACCAATATCCGATGCTGTATGTGCAGGTTTGAGCTCCTGATGATAGCCGGAAAACCCGTCTGAATCATGTAGAGCATCTTACAGAAATAAAGAAACTGTGAAACGTTACATCTTGTTGGTTATACTCTGTGAAGAGATTAGCTTATTTATGGGAGCTCATGTGATATATTATTTGCATGTTTACTCCTATAATTTATGCTTGCAATACTGTTTTCAGTGCAGTGTATTTCATTTTTAAGACCTGAGAGAAAGTGTGAGTGCTGATTAGCCAGTTGTGGTCTGAATGCATTAAAGATTCATCATTCACTTCATTAGTTCAAAAAGAAAGTGGATGCTGGACAGACACGGTGCACCATGACTTAAGACGTGACAGCTGTAGTAATGTGCTGGGGGATCTCATTCTTGTGTTGGTTATGTTGTAAAGAACTTGATGCTGGTGTAGTTAAAAATTAATACAGTTGTCTTCATGCCGGCTTAAACACCTTGCCATGTAGGTGTAGGGGAGACTGGAGGTATAGCTCCACACATTCTTAACCTCGGCAGTTTATAGGGTGAGTGGTCTGTTTCATAGACTGGTTACTTTACCCACAGGCAAAGAGCCCTATGTTACACACTGGCTGGGCTATGACCCAGTTTCTTTGCTTTGGGGAAGAGGGAAATCTCTCTTGTACTTGCCAGGAAATGAATGATTACTAGTTTTTCCAGCCCAGCCACCGAGTCACTATTGACTCTGCTGGCCTGGATCTCACTGGTAGACTTATTGATATTATTTTTTCTGAAGAGGAAAGCAAGTTATTTTTATATTCATGGAATAAGTGGTTTTTTTACATTTACTTTGCGTAAAACTATAATTGGTTTGATGATAAAAACATTGCAAACTGGGACAGTTGTCTTAATAATTTGAAGAAGTGACTGCACTGTATCTCATAAATATTCAATTACAGCCTGTAATCTGAAACCTACACAGCACAGAGTCATAAGTGCATTTATCTTGTTGATCTGTCTTGTCTTATCTTATCTTTTGAATTTCTGTGATGCAGTGCCGCTTTCTTTACAAGCAGTGAGAGCAGCATCTACAGTTCCAAAAGACACTAAGAATGACAGGTTTTCTTCCACTGGTGCTGCATATTTGGGGTGGAAATATACAGCTAAGGGCAGCACCATGCCTGACACACTCACAAAATGTCGTTATTTCGTGACTTGCAGAAAAAAAGAGAATCACAGGCTATCGTTGAAAAAATCAATGGAAAGTTAACCTAAATGGCTTGTGTGGTGAACCATTTTTATAACAATGTGGCATTTCATGAAGCCAAACGAAGCCAGATCAACAGATTTACGTCACCTCTCACCATGTAACAAGTAGTTACAAGCATTTTCTGGGTCTCTGTGACATATGCGGGTGTAAGACAAGTCTCTGAAACCTTTGTGAACTGACTGTGTCTTGGCAGCGTTGTGAATCAGGCTTAGACCCAGTCTGTTCCTCAACTTTACCTTCAGATGACAAGCAAAACTGCCAAGTGGAACTTTGTTTTGTCCTGCACCACCGTCGCTGTAACCAGTTATCTCTGATGTATATTGTAACATGATTGAAATATTTCTGATCAGCAGTCCATTTGTTAGCACTTCAGTAAACTGGCTGTATGTCGTACCAATTGTATTACAGAACACAAAGGACTTTGTCCACTCTCTCATCAAAATAGGTTTTTCCAAGAGGACAGTGTTGTGGTAGCTGGCTCTGTAAACGCATACGCAGTTGGGCCCATTAGCTAAAGCTAATCCATATCATTAGGCAGAGAAACCACTTATTTGAATAGATGTAAGAATTCTCAACCAGGCTGGTTTGGAGTATATCTCCTCTTTTTACCTTAAGGAAACAGAGCCAGTCTCCAAAATGTCACATTCTGAGAATGTTGTATTTTAATCAGACAATGGACAAAATTCAATTGGAGTGCCATAATAATAATAATAATAATATGACAAACTTCAGAGCAAAAATTGGAAAGACTCAAATCACGCAACAGACTGGTGCAGGAGACAATTAGTAATTTTAATCTGTAAATGATATGCTTGCATTTCACTTTAAAGTATTCTAAAGATGTCACCTTTCATTCTAACTCACTATGTACAAAGTAAAACAGGCAGAAAATACCCCCACATTACACTTAAAACTGTATTGTTTATAATAGCTGTAAAATAGTGTACTGAACTGATCATTTGTAATTAGTGGAATTGTTTGTGTATTTCATATTTTCATAACCAAAAATGTATAATGAGAAAGAAAACGTGTTTTCATACAAAACCAAATTGTTTACTGTTTCAGCCAATTTTGAAGGCTGCAGTTACATGTGACACTTCACTGTATTATACAGTAATTTAAGAAATAAAAATATTAGATAAGTTTATTCAAATACAACTATATTGTATATTAACTCATTTCATGCTGCATTTATTGTCTTTTTACAGCATTAACACTGGAATGCTAACTTCAGCAGGAATTTTTATTGTGTTCTTTACGTGGCCTTCCTGTACCACAAGAGAAGCACGCTTTAAGTTTCGTTAACATATTTATGCTAGAATTATATGCCCGGGGTGCTCTGAAATAGCTGCCATTACTGTGCATTTTCTGGGCTGATGACTTTAGACTTATGCGCTTCACGTGCATGCCGCACATCGTCTGCGGTTCACGTTCAGCACGAAAGTGTTAAAGTCAACTAACACTAAAATTTTCACAGTGGGCTGGCCACATTTTAAGGACAGTTGGCACTGTTATCCTCAAGAAAGTAATGGGAGAATGTTTGGAGGAAGAAGGACCCTGGGAAAGCAAAGAGGTGGATGGGAGGATGCTGTTTGGAGGTATGCCATAAATCTGCTACAGGTACGGAGCAGGAAGGCAGCCAGGAAGAGAGAGGTTGGAGGAAGGAGATCTGGGAGGCCATGTCCCAGAAATGGGCCGAAGCACCATAGAAGAAACGTGCCACAGCCTTACATTGCCTAAGGCTTAGCAATGAAAGCACTTCTAAATAACACACAACCATTAGAGGTTATCACTATTTCTATATTAGTATGAACTTTTATCCATATCCTTGCTGTTAATTTGTTTTTACATGCACATTACCTTTGTGTGTCCAACACTGTCGTCTTTTACGTGATAAAATATCGTAAAACTCTTGATAGAAACCATACAGTCATGCACCTTCAGTTCTTCCCTTCTGTCATATTCTAGTGAGATGAAAGACTGACGGTAAGACCAGCACAAATTCATGTTATTTGAATGCAAATGTACTTCTATAGTAAAACCAACTAGGTGCAGCAATGTCTCAAATTTATTTTATTTGGAGTAACACTTTACGTGTTTCGGATGGTCTTTCCGTCCATCATCAGGAGTTCAAGACAGATACTGCTGTCTGCTTGCTAGCAAGCAGTCAGCAGTATCTGTCTGACATATGTCTGTTGCTGTATACACAGTTTTGAACTCCTGATAATGGATGGAAAGACAGTCTGAAACATGTAGAGTGTTACTCCAAATAAAATATATTTGAGACATTGGTGCATCTAGTTGGTTCTACTATAGAAATGTATTATGATGCACGGCTCTATGAACGTCGAACAAATGTACTTGCTCGCTTACAGCTATCAAGTTTTGTTGTGCATAATTTAAGCCTTTTGCCACGCTGTAATGAGCCCTCCACTCTTCTGGAATGTTGAACATTGTTGACAGACTGTCCTGAAGTGTCAGTAACTAACCACCAATCAATGCTGTGTAATATCCCAGAAGAGCAAAGACCTTAAGGTTTGTTATCCTGTTTACGTCAGGCCTAGTGTCACCGGAACACTGGAGTGGCAGAAGGACGCTTAAACAAGTGTTTCTGAATTGCCTGTCTGACACGTGATGTGACATATCTGAGAAATTGGGTACCCTGCAGGCACCAGGTCAGACCTGAATTCTGGGTAGTGCTGGCATCCCCTCTGGCGGCACTCTGAACTGCTCCCTCATATCGAGGTTTCTTTGCACTCGCTACTGTGGTGCAGGCATCTGTAGGTGAATTTTTCCTTTTAACTGAATTCCCTTGTGGATACAAGTGGTCTTTTAACAATCGTGAATCCTGCAGTGAGAAACAGTATTCACAATTACAACTTTTCAGTAAAATGGCAGTCTCTACTAACGGTGGGGGTTCATGAGAATTCACTCTTCCAGTATTTTTTTTTGTAGGAGAAGGTGGGTAAGGAGGCACATGGACATTGTAACTTATGTTTTCCTTTATACTCTAAATGTGAATGTGAAATGAACATCTTTACATACTGCTCTTGATATTGTTTTCATTCTCTTGACCGGTTCCAGTAGATCTTCTTGGCTTAAGTCAAATGCGTAAGGTCGACGAACTGGCCTCCTGGAGCTACTGTCCTTCCTTAGAGTTTGTCGACATTCCTGGTACTGAAACAGTTCATCTTTGGTTTTTCATATTGTCTTGTGAAGCACTGGTATTCATTATCAGACATATCATGATGAAAACGTACAATTGTAGTTAGGCCTTCAAGCATGCTGGCAGCCCCAGTTAGCCATAACTATCCAAAAAAATATAATTACTGCTTTTTTGGGAGCACAGAAGACCACAGTATGAACCTGACATTCAGAGGACCGTGCATCATGACGTATTCTAATAATAAAACTAACGAGATGCACTAATTTCTCCGATTTATTTTTGGAATAGAACTCTACGTGTTTCAGACAGTTTCTCTATACATCATCCAGGAGTTTACCACTGTACGCACAGCAACAGGTATATGTCATACAGGTTATGCTGACTGCTTGCGAGCAAGCACTCAACATAACCTGTATGTATTGCCATAAGTACAGTGCTAGACTCTTGATGATGGACAGAGAAACTGTCCGAAACACGTAGAGTTCTATTCCAAAAATAAATTTGAGAAATTAGTGCATCTTGTTGGTTTTATTATAAGAAGACCACAGTATGAATTGTCATTGATGTGCAGAGCTGATGCTTTACATACAAGCGTGTATGTGCTATTTGCCAAATCCACAAATAATGACCAATGACAGTTGTGTATCTTTCATTTAATTGGGTTTTCCTTTTTTAATGAGAAGTAGACACTACAAATGATATTGTGTAACAGAGCTACAATTCCAACAATTCTGGTAACATGACCATTTGTTACCGATTAATTCTTTTTTTAACGCTTCTGTTACAAGTAAAACATTTGTGTTTCACTGCAGCCAGTCTGAACGCATCAACTTCTCGCCATCCATATGGCTGTGTAATAACTCACCTGTTTCACTGCCTTCCTCAGCGCTGATATCCAAGTGTCCCCTTCTTCAGCTGTAGCCGAACACAATATCAACACTTCATTTTGGCATGTTATCTTAAACATTCCTTTACTTAATATCTCATCTACCCTGCATTTCTTGAGAGGCCAGATGCAACAACATCTCAGTGAATTTGGTTCTGTAAGTGTACAGCATCGCATCTTACAGTACATCAGCATGTCACTGAATAGTATGAAGTATCGGGAATGAGACTTCCTGCCGTGTGGTGACACCTGTAACATAATGAACACGTATGATAATCTATATGCTAAAATGTCTACTGTCCTTATTTCAAAAGAAAAAGGGCTTATGTTTTGTGTACCTTTTCCCCAAATAACTGTCGAACCAACTGGCAGCTTTTCGTGACACATGGCATGTACATTATACCACCAGAGACCACATCGACCATGCCTCTTTCATATCTTTTAAAATTTTACCACCCGTAATTTGAACATAGCAGACACAAAAACTAATAATATTTATTAAGACCAACTAATTGCACATACTTGTCAAACCATTAAAATCACATTATCTGATTAAAAATGGATTTAAAATTTCTCCTACATGTTTCAATCCCTCTATGGGATCATCCTCAGG
>Ga0123354_10011689_pt1 | contig 13591 bp, 9 predicted proteins | sample TergutLab28metaG_2_FD_97872 | JGI IMG/M metagenome (GOLD analysis project Ga0123354, IMG submission 97872) | Labiotermes labralis P4 segment gut microbial communities from Petit-Saut dam, French Guiana - Lab288 P4 | ecosystem: Host-associated > Arthropoda: Insects > Digestive system > Gut ... | reverse complement strand
TTGATATTTTACATATTTTTAAATGGTTTTTTCTCTTCTTTCTTTCTTCATTGCTTCTTTTCTCTTATTTTACTTTTTTTTTTTTTTTTTTTTACTTTGTTCTATTTATAAAATGGGAAGACTGCAAACGACGAATGAAACTGAACACCATTACCCCTCCCTTCACTCCCCGTTTCCCCATTATTTTGCTGTCTCATAATATCGTCAGGAATCAATTTGTTCTGACATTTTCATAAAACGACTCCCTTATTTCCTGTACCACAGTGGTTACACACCATTGCCTTGCCATTTGCTTCTCACAAAACTAAAAATGTTTTCTCTTCAGCACAGGCTGCAATTCGTAACCAAGTTCCTGGACATTAACCTCTCTTTACAACCCATTAATACGCAGTAATTACTTACGTTGTTCATAGTTCTAGTTACGAATTACGATTAAACTGGAATAATTTTTTTTCTTTTTAATTTTAGTTCTTTGTGATTGCCATTTTCGCGCTTCTCATGTATTGTGCACAGAACACTTGAAAGTTTCCCTGCCTCCTTTGTATTGAATCACTGACTGCATAGTGCAAGTGCTTCTTGAAACTTTTGTAGTTGGCCACTTGGTCAAGACATTTTTCACTTTTCTGGTGTGTCAAGGTTGAATGCCGTGTTTCTCGCAGCGTTACTCTTTAAGATTTCACCCGGTCCACAAAGCTGGATGTATGAGAACTGTTACAAAATATCGTGGTAATGAGGGTGGTATAGGACTGCATATGCGTACTACAGTTACTGTGACTTCACTCATGCTTCTGGATATACTGAACTAGCTAGAGGCCTGTTGTCTCATCATATTCACAAAAGATCACTTTTGGCGCCGGTCTAGTCCAATCCCAAAATGTTATTTCTCTCAAAATTCGCTTTAGTATGTCCTCCCCTGTATGCCTTGGTCTACCAAATAATTATTTCCCATTGAGGCTTTTCGACTGAAATTCTGTGTAATTTTTCCAACTCGCCTGTATTCTGCCTACCTGATACTCCCTTGTTTTTATCGCCTGATATCTTACATCATTTTCGAAACATGTTCAAATTTTCAAAACAGCTGCATTCATATGGTACTGTAAAACTGTACTAACTTTGAAAGCTAAATTTTGTAATGGCGTTGTTCAGTTGTTCAGCTGGCAAATTTAACCGATTCGGCGTGCGTGATAGTGTTAATTATGTTCACATAAATCACTGCTTTGCATGACAGCTTCTTATACATTGCAGTCTAGGAATTAGCATAGACATAATGTCTTTCCAGATCTGCTTATTGTACTGATCTTCCATCTAAGGGCTTATATCACTTGTCATTACAAAAACTGGAATTTTGTGTTTTTTTTGCACCTTCACTGGCTCATACGTGTTTGTGGGGTGTCCCTTGCGCATAGGGATAATGTTACCATTTTGCGTCTGAATTAATGTTACATTTAATTATTTATTTCAGGGAGGGGGCTAAGGTGAGGTGGACGGAGCGTATTGCAAGCATTGTACTGAAGGAGTGTGTAAACAAAACAATCATCTGAAAATCTGAATTAAATGGACCTTGGATAATGAGACTGTGAAAGTGTGGACTAGGTTCGTCTAGACCAAAACAGAGCTCGTTGATGGACTGCCGTAGAGACGGTATTGCACCTTTGGGAGGGAGAATCTGTGAATTTGCTTCACAAGCGTGGCTGTTTATGCAGTTAGTTCAAATGGGCTTCATTTATAAGGCCATTAATTTATCTGACAAATATCGGTTGCAGCTTCCTGTCGGATCTTTTATCTTTTGAAACGTAGCCCCCTCAACCTACGGCCCACAGACGCAGCGGAGTATCGGCTCGAATAGACAAACGATAGTTGTGAGATAAAATAAGGAACCTGTAGCTACTAGATGCATCGTCCTCCGAAGAGTAATGACTCAGAATTCATTGCCATTTATATTTCATAGTTGAACGTTCTTGTTTTAAAGGTGATTTATATAAAATGGATAACTGTCGAGTGTAATGTCAGTTGTTGGTCTTGTTGTTCTTGTTGTTGCTGCTGTCGTCATCGTCGTCAGTCACCTGAATAGCTCAGTAGGGTGACCGGCTACGGGCTAGTTGGCGGGTTATGATTCCGGAATTAAATGGTTCCCTTCGCCTCCGCCTTCAGACCATGTGGAGTGTATACACTCTTTCCTTTACAGTGGATAACGGGACGTTTTTCCCTGGGATAACGCAGTCGGTACAGAAAGATGGCCATGTACCTCTACACAGGTAACAAGGTGCATGAAGCTGTATCTCTTCCGTCCTTACATCGTCATGCCGTGATACTTAATTCAATTGTACTGGTATGCACAACATAGCATCCTCTATTTTAGGCATAGTAATAATTGTGGTTGTGGTCTTGTTGTGTTAGTTTTGGTATTTGTAGTTCGGTATTATTTGCCTAAACATTTTTTTGACTTAATATTGTTTCCTCACAATTTATTGCCCCAAGAAAGAAATCCGATAGCCAGCACAACAGACCGGGAGAGAGGCTGAAGTTGTTCTTCGATGTGGATGAGTTTGTTTCTGCTGCAGCATGAGTTCAGCCCAGTATTTGTATTGGACACCACAATATATTGGACCTATAATACGATTTTATAAAATAAAAGTATAAAAATTGAAAGAAGTCTGTAGAGTACGAAGTGAAGTTTTAAAATTGGAGAAATAAAAGAGGGTGGAATTGGTTATAGAACGGGAATAATGGCCGAGGGGAGTAAAAGAAAACCGAGTCTCGAATTAGGACGGTGTAATCCATGGGAGTGTGGTGGGGAGGGATGGGGGTGGTTGAAGGAATTGCTCGGGTTGCGCCTTCCACAAATGCCTATGCATTATATTCGCCATAAAAATCGTAAGAGGGTGAAAGAGGGGAACGGAGGTGGAATGGATGGGAGGAGGTTTGTTCAGTTTTCTCTTCTTATTATTCAATTTGTTACCGGTATGGAAATTATTCTACTAGTCTTCTGAAAATTATCCTCCAGTTCCTTTCAGTGGCTACTAATATGCATCGTTTGATAGAATACATTGTTTCTTACGAGGATTGATGTTTTTGGTATCTTTCGTTATTCCCGCACTGGTTGCAAGAGTAGCGTTAGTGGTGTGACTGTTGTAAGCGTCAAATGTTGCGTCGTCTACAACAGTTGGCCAAGCGCCATTGTACAATGTAGAATTATGTTGCAGGTGGGCAACTATAATCGTTAACACAACTGAAAAATAGGTGCGAAAGAGTCAGCCTGTTGCAGTTGGCTTGAAACAGCCGAGAGAGGATAGAGTAAAACAAGAAATAGCAACAGAAATATTAAAATGCGGCCAGTGGAGAAAACGTGTAAATTAATTTTAGTGACTTTTACGTTAAATAGAAACACAGAACATGTCTGTTGACAATGAAGGAATTAAACATCGTCAAACACAACTAATGTGTTTTCATGTTTGCACCGTGCATCAATGATAATTAAACACTTTATTATGCAACTAATGCACAATATATAATATGTAGATACAATTAAAATTATAAAGTATTTAAAAGTGCTCCAACATGTTTCGGATCACAGAGGATACATCAGCAGGGAGCCTTGTACAGTGCTTGGCTAAAAATTACGAGAATGAGTCTATCGTGTCCATTGACAAGGACAAGGTCATGCTGCCATAACACCGAACTTGTCCATGTCAATGGACACGATAGAATCATTCTTGTAATTTTTGGCCAAGCCCTGTACAAGGCTCCCTGATGATGGATCCTCTGTGATCCGAAACGTGTTGGAGCACTTTTAAATATTTTATAATTTTAATTTTATCTACATATTATATATTGTGCGTTAGTTGGATAATAAAATGTTTAACAAGTAGTGTGTATTATACACGTACGCATTGTTACGGCAATATGTTTCGACCTAATTTGATTATCTTCAGGTCAATAATTTAGTATTCATATAAAGTGCTGTATACATTTGTATAAAAATATTAATAATTGAGGTCTGTATTTTTTCCACTTAAACCGGTACTATTTGCTCTATCAAATTTGTTTTGATAATCATTAAAATATGATAAAAGAGGAAATCCTCTTTTAATCCTATTTCATCTTTCCGGTTATTATAAAAATAACGTTGACACAGCAATATGTACTGGTTTAACTATAAAAATTTAGATATCAGTTACTAATTCCTTTCAGTAAAATTGTATACATTTTATGAATTTTGTATTTATGGTCTGAAGGTCACCAAATTAGGTCGAAACATTTTGCAGTAATAAGGTATATAATATATACTAGTTGTGTTTGACGTTACATACTACCTTCATTATTGAAATCAACTCAACCAGATGATAAACATAAAAACTCTTTTAACATAGAAGATTCTTAGAAGTAAATCCATCGTGATGGGAAATGTACACGGGTAATGGAAATAAGTAATTCGTACTCGCCTTGAATTGAATGAATTGCTAATTTAAGTGATGTTGTTTTTGGTGGATGGAGTTGGCTGAAGATCGTATTCATTGTCTGTACGTGGTACTGTCAGTGTCGAACCTTCGGGACCTGGCGCAAGAGAGTAAGTTAGGCAGTTCAGTCACGGCAATCAACCCATGCGCCGTGCTTGAAAATATTCTGCTGAATACAGAGAAAGTAGCTTCGGTTGCCAACGGATTAGTAGCCAATAAATAATGAAATCTTAGTTGTTCTGTACTGAGGTGTGTTGCCGTTAGGTGAGCTGCCACTATGTCACTGTATTACCGAATGCAGTTTTGTGCGGTTTAAGACGAGTACCAGCCGTCTTCCACAGCTACGACACTGGGGTCATTCTGTGTGAGGTACAGGCCCTCCGGTGGGCGGATGTACCGTTCAAGGAGTTTTACCTCATTTCGATAAGCAAGATTTAGAAACACGTTCAACCGCAAGCCTAAGGCCGCTCTGGGATCTAGCACCATAGAAAGACATAAAATCAAATCACAATAGAAACGATCGGATTTGATTATTTTATCTGTTGAATATAATGTGCCAGCGTTCACTTTTAAGAGTACTAAGATCTGCTTTTTTTTTTTTTTGCCAATATGGTAATGAAATTGTACTAATTTATAAAGGTTTAAACACAACTGGTAGGGTTGGAATTAAAATTCAACGTAACGCCTCCTTTTGCACGGTGATAATGTTTATTTGCACAAAACGTACATGTAATAACTTAACAGAGAATGGCATATTGGATGCTTGGAGCGTAAACTGGAACTCATTAATATGGCCGACGTTTCTATGGAGCGCTTTTCGATTAGGTGAATATTGAAAGATACACAGCGAAAAATGCTTTCTAGTTTCTTCGTGTAGTGTGGTGACATTCCGGCAATTGATATGGATGTGCAGTAAGCAAACATACATAAACGACATTGTGGCTTGCAAAAGAGTCAGGAAAGTATTTAGAAATGTTGACCTATGTTTTGTTGAAGATGTTCACTTTTACATTGTTACATTAAGAGGAGCAATACACGTTTCATATACCACTGTTGTTGTAATAAGATGATACAGATGTAAGGTATAGGAAGTTGTGCGGCCTGGGGGTTGAAGGGGTGTGGTAAGAGGGGTGAATAAAGGCGAAAAAAGGGGGGAGGTTATATACCTCGATCTTCTCATTATATCGTTTCATTTAACGTAAAAAATTGCCATCATTTTTTAAAAAATTAAGTGGTTAGAAGGAGGGATGTGAGAGAGAAATGGTATGCATTGGGTTATTCTGCAACCTATAGCAGGGCGACCGCTGTACTCTACGGTGTGCAAGTTTTGGAAAATTGGAACGCCTTTAATCCGGAATATTGCTTAATTTAAATGAGCCCGAGTTATAAATTATTGAAATTATTTCTATAAAGAACGGAGGTGGATTGGGGAGGGGTAAGAGGAAAAGATCCCATCAGAATCCATCTTTCGCGTTCGAAGACGCTATTACTTCTTTTTAAAAAAAGTTTTCATTTTTTTTTGAGTTAATATCATGTCTAACTTAAAATTTACTGCAACGAATATTAGAAGCTTCTTATGTACAGTCCTTTCTAAAAGTATGCGGATTCGTTTCAAATGTGAGTTCCTGGGTGTATGTGTTGGCAGTGTGGAATGTTCTGTCCTGTATGTCTCTGTTTCTGTTACATTTGTGCAAACGGCAGCAGGAATGAGAAGTTTGATCCAGTACTGGAGTACTTGTGTTTCGTCCAGCTTTTAGTTATAATTTCGTATGTGTGGTTGGATATGTTGTTCTTCTATGCAGCACAAAATCCATCGTTGTAAAAATAGTCGCACAGTAGATGACACATTCCATAAAATCATAACGTATTAGTGTTTATTTTATTTCGTTAAGTACTGGCCTACATTATATCTTAAATTGTTTGAAATAATAGTATTAGTACTTAACAATACTCTAACAATCCGATATAAAATTGTTTTTATTGGTGTAAGTGTTGTCAGTAAAATCGGTAATGGCGTTGCGTGTTATCTTCATATAAAAAAGGCACAATATTTTACTGATGTGAAGTGAAATAGACTTTGAAAAATCGAGTCTTTTTGGGGTATGACGCATTGTAGACATTGTATATTTGTGTTCAGGTACCAAGACTTTGGACTCAGCTGGCTCATTCTTCGGGCTGGTCCAAAACAGCATCGTTGTTAGAAATTTGGGTCTCGTAAATTTAAATTTGCCTGACAGGTCTGGCTGTACATCATCGGTACCAAATGCAGTCATGCAATCCGGCAAATCCTTCTACCATTTTCATAGCTGAAAACTGCGTACGAAATGACACAGCTTGCACATTACACATTTATTTATCGTGCACTTTGTGACAATGACTCGTACGAGCGTCAAAGAAATATATTGGCTAAACGGGTTTTGGTTTCAAACTGGTATGCTGAGCGAAGACATTTAATGGTTTCTGCGCAAAATTTTCCTGGCGTATGGAGTGTCTTCTCTTTCTGTCGTTCACCTAATCCTCTGGAATCTAGCTGGCTTTGATGTATGAAAGATATGTCCCTGTTGAGTCTTCGCCCTCTTTCGTTGTCGATGTTTTCAAAGATGCTTAAACCAGCTCCGTAACTTCACAGGATGATAGAAATAATTAGGAATTTGACGCATATCTATATCGTAACACATATCGCACCGTTGTTCCCTTTTTATTTGATTATCTGCAGAATTATAAATGTTTTTTCAGTGTATCTTTTCTTCGAACAGTTTTCTGTCCGATAAATACTTAACTACGAGGGTCGTACCGAAAGTCATGAGCAACAATTTTTTGTAAAGACACATGCTTTATTATAGACAAACTATTGTGTCCACAGTCACATGCCTGTCGTCTTGAATGATCTCATCCACTCTCTCCTTGTTGCGTTCATTTGAGGCTGTTCGAGGGCGAACGCTCCGAGGCTGATCTTGGATGCTTGTGTTCCCATCTTTAAAATGTTTCACCCATCTTCGAACACTGCTGGCACCCATGCACACACTTCCAGAAGCACGCTGAAGTCTCTGGTGAATTTCTGCAGCAGGGATTTCCTCTTTAACGAGAAATTCGATGACAGCACTCTGGCGAAACGATATATCGTCGTCGGCCATTTTGTTATGAGTGATACTGGTCACGTTGTGCAAGCTATTGACGTCACAAGACATTCAAGGATAACACAACAGCTGGTTCCATCTACCACCTTACTCACCTTCGTCTGCTGTTCCCGGTTTGCATGCTCATGACTTTCGGTACGATCCTCATAGTTTCGTTGGAGTTTCGCATAGGCACGTTCTGCAGTGCCTGTTGTTACTGTCCGGTGTCAATGTATAATGAAATACACTGACAAATATAGGTAAGCCTTTCCAGTGTGAAATGTCTTCAACGTGTTGTACTTCCCGCGGGTCTTTATTTCTGCAGTGGTTACTTACGGAAAAACGTACAGACATGGCGTATCTAATAGGGAAATTTGTAACTTTTGCTTGAGAACGTGCCAAAATCGCAACTGTACACGTACATTCCCTCGGCAGGCGTCATGCTCACGGTGACAGTTTCCCTATCTCCTCCTCGAACGACACAATCCCCAGGCTGGGCAGCCACAACTATGTCACTTCCTGCACATTCCTGCCGCAACCTTTCTTGTACAATGTACCACTTAACCGGCGTGTAGTACTAAAGCAGTGTAATTTCTCCACGTGAGAACAAACGATAAATTTGCTTTTTCTTCATAAAGTCCCGAATAAAATTCTGTGAAGTCAGAAAAGCAAGTTAACTGGAACAGACGTATATCGTGCTGATTGTCTTATGTATACTTATATCTTCTGTATATCTTGCATATATCTTACATAATTTCGCGTAGTTTTTAAACATAAGTCGGTGGCGCGAACTTCTGCTCGGGATACGACCGTCAGATATTGGTTGCAACTCCGGCACTTTACGTGATTTTTCTCAATTCTCCGGCTGATTTCTTGGATAGTATTTTACAATAGGCGACGAATGCTTCCTAATCGTGTGGTGGTGATTCAACGAAATTGTAACTGCTGTCACGTTATTACAGCTTTAACCTGGCACTTCACCGTGCAGTGTGTGCCAGGAGGTACTCGTATAGCAGAGCGACCCGGTCTGAATTTTGCCACCGATAAGCAGTCCTGACGTTATTCAAGGATAGATAGAAGATACGGTAAGACGAAGAAAAAGACGTAAGCAGCTACTGGGTAACCGTAAGGAAGCGAGAAGATACTGGAATTTGAAAGAAGAAACGCTAGTTTGCACTCTGTGGAGAACTCGCGTTGGAAGAGGCTATGAACCTATCGTAAATCAGTACGTGATAATGATGATTATGATGACGATAATAATAATAATAATAATAATAATAATAAGGCAGTCCTGGCGAAGTGTTTTGTGATTTCCCCTCTGTTCGACTTGTGATCGTTGGTTTTACGTATGTGTCTGCATATCTTATTCAATAATAATAATAATAATAATAATAATTTATTAGTTGAGTTTCAAATACATTTGTCTTGGATGTGTCTGGTAACACCAAGTTTTTGCCAGTGCACACCCCCTGTATTGCTAATGCCTAATGCGCTACTTATTGTGATTTGAAAAGCTCCTGTCTTAGCCATGTTGCTCATAAACTTTCAGTCGTACATACGGTGTCATTCTTGCTCTTCTCCCAACCTCATTTCTGCTCTCTTGGTCTACTTTTTCCATTTGTATTTAATCCGTATGTCAGGGCACCAAAGTTTCTCTGTTCAGTGGCATGTTGCATGTTTTATTAATATTGACGTAATTTTCTTGTGTATGAAATATTGCTCACATTTTTTGAGGAAATCGTCCGAATTGTTAATAAGAGTGTACCCTGTCCAACTTAATGAAATTAGTGTTGCACGTACGTGACGTCTTTGTAATGAAGCTATTGCTGAGTGCGGAGTTCATTTTTCTTCTCTTGTATCCTATTGGACAATACCCACCGGTCCAGATGCGCTTAATCTTCCACATCCCCTCCTTAGCCCTTCACCTCCAATTGTTAACAGCGAAATACGCAGAGAATCTTAAATTTGTTCCCCTTTCCGCCCTCTGGCCGATCTTTTGGAGTGTAAGTGACATCTGCTGAATGCTTTGAGTAAACGTGCTTTGTTTGCAAACCATGTATTATTCAAGTGTAAGTAAAGAAAGGAAAAATAAGAACCACTTGTACTGTGCTCTCAATTTGCAGCTCGCAGCTGAAACAGGTAAGCATTTCACTCCTTTTCATTAGGCAGAGAAAATACGTTGCAAGTGTCCGCGTGTTATGTTTGCTGTGTGTCAAGACAAAATTGACGGCAAATCCGCGTTTAAGGTCACATTTTAGGGCAAGGTGTACCGTAAGTACGTATTAATGACAGTGACTGTGTTCAACAACATTTCCTTGCTATTATTCGGAAATAAGTGGAAAACTAATGATCTTCTAAAATACATTTTCCGCTTCTTTAAACATGTTTTTATTTCATATATTATAACTCCAGGGTATAGTGTCTCATTATTATCTGGTATGGAAATATGGAATGTGTTTTTTACTCCTCCCCCCACTTTCTCTGAAGAAGACTTGATTCCGTGGAGAATGTGATCAGTTTTTCCCCTGCAGCTTGTGTGTCTTGGAATCGTAGGCAGCCTCGCTTTGCGGTATTCTTTCTGCTGATGCTTTGCTGAAGAAGTCATATATTTACATGCACGTCACGTGTAATTGAAAAATCACTCTTAATTTCTTCTCGTTGGTAAAATGATATAAAATTCGGGAATGAATTCTAAACTTTAACAAAATGTATGCATATTATTAGTACACTAATGATAACAAACACCGATCTCAGGACAGGGAGAAATCCTTCAGTGGCTTATTGTGATAGGATTCGACTTTACTCTATTTTAACAAGATATGAGATAAACTTTTGTTCCATACATCCTCCCTCAACCCCCAACTAACCTCGCCCTTCGCCCCTCATAGTCTCATATCTACCTACTTTTAAAAAAATACAAACTTTTTAAATCAATACGAACCGAGCATCTGATGAACTGAAACCAATTTTATGTACCGACATTGCTTCGTAAAACTGACACATAAGCCAAGTGCCCTCAAGTTTGCATTTTTATTTGTATACCGGAAAATGATTTTGATATGAGTTTTATGAAAAGGTACTGCTTGAGTACACTGTAACTTTCAGTCCAGGATTTTCATTGGACAGGGTCGTATGTAAATGCAGCTTTGCGGATGCATACCACCCCCTGCCGTGCCTGGAATGTCGTAGATGATACAAATAAACATCTTTCCACCACCCTCCATCATCAAGAGTAGCAACAACAAACAACGTATTAAGCTGTTGATCCGTTCGGGTTACAGTGTTTTGTAATTTTAGGATGGCTACGGAATTCGCCTTTTCAAGGTTATTTTCCAAATGTTGTTGCCACTTTCTGAGAGTTTGCTTCAATATTTTAGGGGTATCTGGTATTACCATTTGTTTTCTAATATCTTCTTCGCGATTAGGATCCGTTGTAAACATGTTATTGATTCTAAAATAGTGTTAGAAAAGAAATATTCATTGATTAAAATAGGAGTATTTACTAGCAGAAGTTTTTATTTCAGTGTATATGTAATCAAATGCAGTTCCGTTAGCTGATTAAAAAGCATTGAATTCCTGAAATAAGACTCTAGATTGGTCAGTGGGATTAATGTTTATAGTAATTAGTCTTCTTATAGATACTAGGTATGAACACTCAAAAAATTAGAAGATTTAAGTGGTTTTATAAAATGAGATTCCAGAAGGGTTACTACCTGTTCTTTGTAGGGATGTGATTTTGTTTACAATCCTCAAGCAAGGAACATATTTCGATAATCTGTGAGAACAATTATTCAGGAGAACAATGGCATCTAAGAAAGAGCAGGTAAAGGAGTACAGAAGCCACATAATTAGAAATTTTTAAGTTATAATGTTCATGTAAAATTGGTCATGTTGAAGGCACGGGATGATAAATTATATGAATGTTGTTCGGAAAACCCGACTTTGGAGATTCCTTGTAGTTGGAATGATAAATTTAAACTCGAGCGTAGAAAACGAACATGTGAACGTAAGGACTATATTGTACCAGATTAAAGTCGAAACGAATATGGGGATTTTGTGAACACTGTAATTAACTTCCGGGTTTCAGACAAATGTGCAATTTCATGACACCTTGTGTAATTGTTAGCCTAATAAGAAAGATTTATTAGTTGGTTACGTATATTATTACATACATAATCTGTGGGCCGGGTAGATCAGTCGGTATAGTGACTGACTACGGGCTAGACGGTCCGGGATCAAATCCCGGTGGGGACGAGATTTTCCGCCCGTCCAGACCGCCCGTGGGGCCCACCCATCCTCCAGTAAAATGAGTACTGGGTCTTTCCAGGGGGTAAAGTGCGACCGGGGCGTGCTGCTGACCACTCACCCCCTTCTAGTGCTGCTGTCGTGGAAGAGTAGAGCTATACCTCTACCCACCCTCTTGGGCAACACCGGGCCTGTAACGGGATCACTTTACCTTTTTTATTACTTACATAATCTATCCTTGTTTATTCATGGAGTCATTTGTTAGGGGTCTTCATAATATGTTATAATTTTACATCTTAAATTCCGAGACCATATTCACTCTCTAGATTCCATTCAGAAGCACAGTGCTGTTTCTGTTTTATGCACTGAACTGTACTTGATAATCGGCGTTGAAGAACGTGCCAACACGTGATCAGGAATTCTGAGTGCACGAGTAAGAGTTTTCCGTTGGTGAGTTGGAAAGCTAAAATGGGAATACATGTGCAAAATACGTTTACGCGTAGATATTATGGGTTTTCTTAACAAAAGTTTTTTTTTCGGATAAATGTTACGTGCTTGCTGCAGATGACAACGTGACAATTACGGTTCTTTTACTTATGACCATAAATAACCTGATTAACGTACGTTGTATACGAAGGCGCGGTTACCATGTGTATTGCACACTCCATGGAACTGTAAAAAGAAGCAAAATGTAACATTACCGTCTGTCCGGTTTTTCCCTTCCTGGAAATGAAATGGATGTTTTTAGATCACCGTGCTGTCTGTGTCTATGTGTGCGCCCCCCATTCCCACTTTTCAACCACGTGGCAGATTTTAACGAATTTTGGTATGAACAGTGTGCGAATCGAGACACCCCCAGCATCCCACTTTTTTTTATTTCGTACATGGAGTAATAACAAAAACAGTGGCAACCCTAATTTGGCCGTGCGGTCAGTATCTGTCGTTTTACGCATATATTTCGATGAAATTATTCAATATCGTATTAAATAAGAATCAGATCAATGAGATGTGGTATGAGTGGACTGCTTCTCACCACGGCTTGACGCATCCTCAGGTTGCAGATGGCGGCGATTATCTCTACATGTGGAGGGCATGTGAAATGCTTTGAACTAGCGTGACCGTGCGCAATAATCTGTATAGAATAATTTCTGTTTTTCCTGTATCCTCTTAGTGGCGCTGTAATCGAGCGTTCGGAATTCCCCGAGGAATTTCCGTGCCGAGTTTTTCCCTGCCCTAACAACGGCGCTGTACTGGATTTTTTTTCCTAAACTATGTAACGTCATGGAGAAATATGCCGACTTTTTCCCGAACCTTAGCATACAACAGAAAAGTTAATTTTCCTAATTTTCCTTCATAAGACGAACGACTTTCCTTTTGGCAGATTTCCGCTGTCATATATATATATACGTAGGCTGATTGAAAAGTTTCAAGACTGCCTCTATTTCTCTTTCCCGGTGTTAGACGTGGCAACACTGCACTAGGGATTGTGAAAGTCATACATTGACGTGTCTGAACCTATAGTTGGACAGTTGTGGCCTTGAGAATTTGGTCACAGCGAGTGGAAACACCTAGTACGTTTTGTCATGGCGGATGAGGAAGACGTCTGTGTGAAAATACGGTAGAGGTGTGTGATTGATTGTGACGTGCGACGAATCGTGGATTCATCATTATGACCCATTGTCAAAACAACAGTCAAGTGTGTGGAAACACTCAAATTCGCCACCACCCAAAAAATTCCGTTCATCTCTCTCGGCGGGTAAAGTCATGCTTCTG
>Ga0123354_10011688_pt1 | contig 13592 bp, 8 predicted proteins | sample TergutLab28metaG_2_FD_97872 | JGI IMG/M metagenome (GOLD analysis project Ga0123354, IMG submission 97872) | Labiotermes labralis P4 segment gut microbial communities from Petit-Saut dam, French Guiana - Lab288 P4 | ecosystem: Host-associated > Arthropoda: Insects > Digestive system > Gut ... | reverse complement strand
CCGGATAAATTTCTCCCAATAAACAAACGAAGTTTCGGAAAGCCAATTATATTTTGGTAGGGGGGGGCGGAGTTTTGTTAAAGAAACTTGCAGACAACTGGTATTAACAAAATAAGGTAAAAATGTGTAGAACGAGTTATAGTTAGAAAGGAATAAATTAATACACTTTTAAATAAAATTGCTCAGGAAAGTGAATATTTAATTCAAATAAATCTCTTTGATGATGTAACTACACAACGAACTAAGACATATAGGATGAGTGAATGTATACAAACCCAGCGACGACGACAGCAGGGGGAAGCCGGTAAAAATTACTGGGGCCCGAGGGTCGGGATGGAGGCCCAGGTTCAGAGATGCTGCGTATGTTCTTGTCTTTCCGGGCAGCATTAATATTAGTCGTTTGTACGAAATTAACCTTTTCAGACCAAGCCCATGTCTCTTTGCAGTCGAGAGTAAGTCTTTCTGATTTACTATAAGAATTTTTAGTCTGGTTAACCTTGCTGGAAGGGGGGGGGGAATCTAATTTTTTTGCCGGTGCCCGAACCCACTCTCGGCGAAACTCGACAAACCACACACTCTTAATTACGAAACTACATATAGGTCAGTAATTAATATCAAGCCTTGCGTTCTTTAATACCGAAGATAGAACGCCTTGTAGTACTGTAAAGGAGAGTGGATGGCCTACATTTTCAGTTTGTGTTTGGTTAAGAGTGAAACCTTCTTGCCGCTACCTGGAATGGAAACAAAATTTCTCCGTCGTCAGCTTCTCTTTTTTTCGAAATGAGATATTGAAGATTCGCCAAAAGGGTGAGAAACGAAGCCTATGTTTTCCACATACATAGGCGATCTTCCAAAACTACTGGAGTTGGACAGTCCTCAGTTACGTTGTGGCGTCGTTTCTTTGTACACGACCAACATTACGCAAAATGAAAAAGCGATCGCAGATCCTCATATGGATTAAGGATTTGCCAGTCCAAAATTCGGTCTCAGTTACTTTAATTTTAAAATAAATAAACGAGAATTTCAGCATGGGATTTTTCGCACAACAAGACTTCAGGTACCGCACGTACACAAGCGTAAATATAGCATCCCAGGAATCGAAATATTTACTTACCTGATTGGTAGCTTTTAACTTCTACATCGCATGTAACTACTTTCGATTAGGTTGCTGTTGTGCTCCCTTAGAGAAAGGAATGTAATTTTAGCCACGAAATGTAATAAAATGCATAGCGTGATGCAGAACCGTTTCAGAATATTCCAGTCTCCTTTCATAAAATTGCCCATACTTTCTAAGCTAGTGTTGTTTGCGTACGTGCAAATTTTCAGCTCTCTTTCGCTACGAGAAACACAATGCCTGGCTATGTTAGAATATTGCGAAGGCCCGTGTTGCAATAATGGACCCGTATAAGATTTATCGAGGAGAATATCTCTCTTCTTTTGTTCTGAGAAACCCACGCGCCACCGATAGAGTACAGCACATTGTCTCTCACCTTGCTATTGTGTAATGTTTTCTATTAAATTCACCCTGGCCCATGCTTGGAAATACTTTTCATAACGTTAAGAGACCAGAAAGGGGTTTCAATCATTTCTTCAAACAAATGCACAAGACTCTTAAATGTACAGTTTCGGCAATGGGATAGTCAACATCATTTGTTAAAATTATTGTAGACAGCCTTTTATATTTTATGGAAATAAATTTTGATGTTCATTTCAGAATAGTTAAACCTCTTGGCATTAACCAAGCTGGTTTAACATAGTTAATATAAGGGATCAAAATAAATTCCAGTATATATCACATTTTTATAACACATTTCGAAAACTCTCCTGTAGAACATGAAACTTATGATTACTGTCAAAGAGTGGGCTAAGAAATATCTGTTCTATTTCTTTTTCCAAAATAGATATTTCTCGTGCTTTTTAAGGCTGTGACTTGTGACTCAGTAAACGCTTTGTACATTTGTGCCTGTCTATAAATCTGCCTGTAATTGATAAGATGTATTATCATATTAACTTAAGAAAATCTTATTAGAAAATCATATTAGGATCTAGCTACCTTGAAGATTGGATGAAGATTTTGAGACCGACTCTGGGGAAATTTGTTGTGAGGGAGTAGATAAAAATGGCTCAAGATTATGTCCATTAGCGTACTTTCGAATTAGTGGTAAGAAAATCATTCGGGTTCGCTCGTAGATAGAAAACGTTTTTGGTAATTTCTGGGTAAATATTACAACTTCTAACTCTTAATATGCAGACAAGATTAATAGTTATTTTACGAATAACAATTTGATGTTTATTGTTATCCTCCTGTAACGTTAACCAATATACACAAATGTTATGAAGGCCTTGAAGTAGATATTCTCTTTATGTAGATTTGGTTAAATCCGAACTTGAAGTGTAAGCATAGTGTAGAGTGTCATATTAACCCTTAACCTGCTAACGTGGAGAATATGGTGAGCTCCTAATAATGCCAGCAAATGGCAGATGGGATTTAACTTGGCGTTTAAAGGGTTAACAATTCCGTTGTTCAGAACTACATATTTCCTTCACAAGGACCGTTACGGTTTGAGGAGAATGTGTTTTTAAGTGCTTTCACAAAATTTCGAAAAGCCACTATTAACTTCGTCATGTCCGTCCGTCCGTATGTACGCATGGAACAACTCAGCTCCCAATGGACGGATTTTTATGAAAATTAATATTTGAGCATTTTTCGAAAATCTGTCCAGAATATTCAAGTTTCATTAAAATCGGACAAGAATAACGGCTACTGTAAATGAATAACACTAGACAATTTTTATCACGGCTCTCTAAATTCTCCTTAGAATGAGAAACATTTCAGACCAAAGATGTAGAGGAAATCCAAATACACATTTTGGGTTCAATATATTTTTTTTAATAGTGCCGTTTGTGAGACCATAGACGACAATACGGCGCATGCGTATTCCATGCTGGTTACCTAAGGCTAAACACACACACACACACACACACACATACACACTCGCAATATGAAATACTTACTGCTACTGCACTTCAACAATGGTTGCAAAATGTGCCTCATTATTACGTTCCACTTGCATTGCCTAATTCCTTTTATTCAGCAATTAGTAAAGCAATCGACTGCCAAATTTATAGTTTCGAAATGAGTTCTGTCAGTCTTTACCATTTTGGAAAACCAAAGACATCGTTTTATGGGTTTGAATTATTGTGTTCAGAGAAGACGTTATTCTCTTGCATACGAAGGTTGTGAATGTTTTACAAATACTTAAAACATCCGTATCCAGGTAACAAAATTCCCATGGAATTGGAAAAACTAGCTCCTAAGGAAGGTTGTCTGCATTTCACGACTACATGCCACATCACACAGGACACTGATCTTAACATTCAATGTGGCAAGAACCTCAGATCTCAAAACACTTAAATCACTTTCTTAAATTCTAATTATGAAAATGGTATCATTGTTATCGTTGGTATTTTTGATATCCTTGAAAGTAATTTACATACACGTGCGTTCATAATGTCTTAGTAAAAAGCCTGTTACTTGCCTCGAAAACTACAATTATTGCCTGGTTTTAATATGTGTTGGACCGTGAATCATTGTGATAAATGAAGAATAAAAACCAACTAGATGCTACTTATTATTTTATTGTATTTCTTATAGACTCAACATGTTTCAGGCACTACTATGCCCATCATCAGGAGCTCACGACTAAAATGTTGACTACCGTATTGGTCGCTTCGTTCTTAGTTTGCTGTAGGTTGGAGGTTAGTTGCGGTTAGGCTGGAGTAGTGTCCGGGCTGCAGGCCGGACACTACTCCAGGCTAACCGCACCTAACTTCCAACCTACAGAACCCAAGAACGAAACGACCAATATGGTAGTCAACATTTTAGTCGTGAGCTCCTGATGATGGGCATAGTAGTGCCTGAAACATGTTGAGCCTACAAGAAATATAATAAAATAATAAATAGCATCTAGTTGGTTCTTATTCTTCAATTATTGCCTGAATTTTAGAACATATTTCACCCACCAAGAAATGTCCGTCTCTGTTGCTTCATTTCTCAGAGCTTTGTATTGTTAATGAGAGTTTAGTGTAGGGATACGAAACATTTTCAGAGCAGTACATCGTTTTCCTTATAATTTCAAAATATAGACCCATATAATAAATTACGTAATGAATAAACCTGTCATCCAGAATACAGGAAGAAGATTGCTTGCATGTTTTGCTGTACAATATAAATGAATACAGCACAGCTCCTGCTTCGTATTATCCATTACTCTGACGGATATCTCGTCAACGCATGAGCGGGGTAAAGCAAAGTTTAATAAATTATATCTGACCTGCAAAACATACTTTTTAGTGGAAATTTTCTTAACATGAAGTATAAATTGAATATACAACAAATGGCCAGGAAATTTCGTATTCTTTTAATCACTAGTCATTTGTTAAAATCTATCACTTTAACAGTGCTATAAGCTCTTTAAGTCCATGTCACAATTCACTATAGTATAGAATGGAGAATAGTATTTGTTTGGTTCTAATTGTAAAAACCAACTTGTCTGCTAACAAACTATTTTTCTTCAAACGCAGTTCTTATATCTGTAATTTTAATGACAATATCATCCATAAAAAGTAGCTAATCTTGTTACAACAATTCCACCCACTTCCCCTGCACCCCAAACGCTGTACTTTAAGTTATATTTTTTTAGTTACTGGTATATCTAACCTTGTATAAACATCGTCCTAAATTTTTTATTTCCGTAATGGTGGTAAAATTGTCTTCTGTAAGCTTATAACACTTATTCATTACTAAGTAAGTAACTAAGTTATTTATCACTCTCTACTCTGAAATTAACTGTTTGAGCTTATTTTCAGACAGAACATTCGATAGTACAAGAAGATCTAATCCTTTTTGTGTATGGACTAATTTAATATTTTTCTCACATATATAAATAACTTTAAGCGGTATTATCCTCACTACTTAGCAAATACCTTCACTTTTACCCACCTTAGGTAACTTCTAAGGATAACGCCTAAACAAGGAATAAAGCGAGTACTGGCAGTGTAATCTTTAACGCAAATATTTGGACTTAAGTCTTTTAGAGTGATTTATTACTTACACTTCCATCATGATACTGTCATACATTCTCTTTACGAGATATTAAACTCATTAAATTTAAGTTCTGTTGATCATGCCTCTCTATATAATTTTGTAAATTAAATCAACTTGGTGCACAGTATTCTAAGTATATTTCGTCAGTTTTATTTATAACCTCTACATGTTTCGGACCTCCCCAGGTCCATCATCAGGAGGAATAACTGTATTTATGCAACACTTGATATTTTGTTATTCTGTATAGCTAGCTGTCTGGTGTGCAGGATGGATCCTGCGCACCAGACCCCTAGCTATACAGAATAACAAAATACCAACTGTCGCATAAATACAGTTATTCCTCCTAATGATGGACCTGAAGAGGTCCGAAACATGTAGAATTTATCAATAAAATTGACTAAATATACCAAGAACATTGTGCACCAAGTTGACTTCATTTACAAGATTAAACTCCTTATTTTCTCTCGTTCTCACTTTGAAATAAACTTCACTATTAGCGCCTGAATCATTTTGCAGAGTTTTAATTTTTTATCAGGAACATTAATATTAAGATTTATTCAATTCCACTCGGACCTGATTTTTTGGATAATATTAACGACGCATTTTGCAAAAAATAAAAAAGAAATGGAAATATGATAAACTTTACATCAATTTCAATTAGACCATTCTAAACAGGAAAATCTTTATACAGGAATGTACCTAAAACATAATTATTATACGTTTCGTTAAAACTAATTTTATTAAACTAATCTGTTTAGTGGATATACTAAATTCAATGTAGAAACTCTAGAGTATTTCCTAAGTGTGCCACGCTCTACGTCCAAGTTCTTAAATAGCCTATAATTTTACGTTTATCTCATTTACCTTATTCCGTAGTATTTGACGAAAGCAGGGTAGGCTGATCTGATCAGCTGATCACCTGTTACATCGGATTAGACACAAATAATCTTCCAAAATTTCATATAATTGCAGTTTTATGCTTCAGAATAAGAACTTGAATAATATTTTGTGTGAAGATTACAAGGATACTTAAATTAATTTAAAATAGCTGGTGTCACTTTGTGGCCAATTTTATACCGAAATGCGCTGGCTTGTAATAATAGCTTCTTTCGTTCATAGTACAATTCTTCCTTATTTACAATTCAATATTCTGTCATAGATTATGTGGAAATTTAATCAAACCATGGCGGCTCAATATTGTGCAGCTTCTCAGTACCCATTCAACATTTAACTAAAGCATGCTCGAGAAGAATTTTCTAGCTTTCATGTTCTTCATTCCGTGCATTGTGAAGTTTGTATATCTATAGAAATTTCTAAATTTATTGGAAAGAAAGTTGCCTTCGGCCAACAAGATCGTGGCATCACTTGCCTCAGTACAGACTAGAGGTACAACATTTGCAATTAAAAGGTGTAACAATAGATACAGTCCGCATAAAATATGGTGATTATACTTATATCCCCTTTTTTCTTTTATAACTGTACTTACTTATCCAGAAAATTTAAAAAAATCAATATTTTTGTTCCTCAGTTCCTCCAAAAATTTAAGCTAATAAGTATTTTTAAGTATTCAGTACATAATGAGCCCTACTTCAGTACACTGGACATTATTTATGCGAAATATGTGTATAATCTATCTAGTAACTTATGTCTTTCGTCTTCCAGGTTACTATCCAAAAATTTTAAAGATCAAGATATATAGAAATATAATTTTGCCTGTTGTTTTATATGGGTGTGAAACTTGGTCGTTGACATTGCGGGAGGAAAGGAAGCTGGGGGTGTTTGAGAACATGGTGTTGAGGAGAATATTTGGACCTAGGAGGGAAGAGGAGATTGCATCACAAGGAGCTAATTGATTTGTACTCCTCACCCAATATTGTGCGAGTGATAAAATCGAGAAGAATGAGATGGGCTGGGAATGTGGCGCGTATGGGTGAGGAGAGGGGGTATATAATGTCTTGGTGGGGATAAAGGAGGGAAAGAGACAACTGGGGATACCTAGGCGTAGATGGGTGGATAATATTAGGATGGATCTCCAGGAGGTGGGATGTGGGTATGTGGACTGGATTGGGCTGGCCCAGAATAGAGACAGGTGGCGGACGCTTGTGAGTTCGGTAATGAACCTTCGGGTTCCGTGAAATGCGGGGAATTTCTTGACTAGCTGCAAACCAGTTAGCTTCTCAAGAAGGAGTAAGTAAGTACTCACCATGGAGTAAGTAAGTAAGTAACTGCCTATAATTCAATTGACAAACTGACGTATGCCTAGGAAATTCCACTTACTGACCTACAAATGTCTTTCTGAAGGTGACTGTATCGATCGAAGCATTTTGTATATTCCGTATCTGGTATTTGAAACTGGCATGTCTATCAAGACAGACTGTATTCTTTAAGCTTTACCATATACTAGTCTTTTTTTCCGTTTACATAGCATGTCATTACGATTTACACGACCCATATGGTTTTCCATAAATTCGCAAATTATATTTCTTTACGAATATCGAGTCTAAGAATGATATCCGATTTAGATATAAATACTAATAAATTGTGAATTTTTATGGTTTTTGTAGTGACGCATTTGATATTACCGTTTTTACGGGACGTGGTTGTTTTGTTCCCAGCATTTCGAGAACGTTTACTGCTCTCATCCTCAAGGACCGATCCGGTAGACTTTTTACTCTTAAAAACGAGACCAGAACATTTTTCGAAGGGTCGGGAACCAATCAGCCAGCGAACCAAGGCCACTTTCCGGAACAATGAAGAGCTCATGAAAGTTCTATCTTTCCAAATATATTGTAATGCCCAGGTTTTGGAAGCAATGTTAGAGCAAAAGGTAGGCTCCCTTATGAGGCTGTCATAACCGTACACTTAGCTTTCTATACGGATTTTATCTCGTAATTCCGTATTTCGCAAGGCCTGAAGTTTCACGGTTAACTTGTCGGGCCTTCTTAAAATTTCCAGAGCTTAGACTGTATTATTTGTAATTAGTAACTGAAGTACTTGAAAACTTCTATGCGTTATGTTGATTAATGCGACAATTTTTGCCCTTAGGCACAACAAAGGGACAATTACGTGATGTGAAGGCTTGCGCGTGCATGAGTTTTATTAATAGCTTCCAAGATGTCGACTGTTGAAAAAAGCTTGACGCAAAAACACTTTTCTTGCCCATAAACGTAAATTGCCTTCGGGACCAAACAAAAACTTCCAATAGTTTTTTATCAATTGGATATTTACTTCGGTGTCAAAAACAGAAAAATTCTAAAGAGGAACATATGTGCATGCCGGTGATCGCGTGGAGATGACAAATGAGGTTTTGGAAATAGGTGGAGAGGTGGGGGAGGACAGTAACAATGGGCAAGAAGCGTCATCAACAGGACCACGAGAGCCATCTGTGAAGAAGATTAGGCAAACAAAAAGTACCAAAGTAGTGTCTTCAGCTAACCAAATGTTGTTGCAAAAAAGGATAAATAAGACAGGTATGGTAAGAACAGAATTCGTCTGCTAAAAAGGACACATTTTATATGGTACACTAACATCGACTAGTGCCTGTGCCTTAGTTCAGGCTTCTCACTCTGGTAAATTGGGTTCGGTCCCAATGTCGTCCACAGCAATATTATTGACAACAAAGTGGTATTGAAGCAGATTTTTCTCCTAGTCCTTTAATTTTACGCTGCAGAATTATTATTCCATGCATGTTCCGTAGGTTAATTGTCATGGCATAATCAGGTTCTGGTAAAATAAGCGCACTTGTGGCATTAGTTCAAACGCATTCAATCTCAACAAGCTCCAAATTCAAGTGGTCATGAATTATTAGTGCTAAATCTTACTCTAAAAATTGAATGTTGCCCACATACAAACCACACCAGTAAAGTTTTTGAAGGATGATAAAATGGAAAAAACTGATTAAGTGAGTGAGTGGGTAAGTACGTAATTAACGGATAGGTATCTCACTGCATTGTAAAACATTTGCTAACAAGTCATGGTTATTTACCTGGGAAGATGTTCTGTGCTTTAACAGAAACTAACGATTCGTAAATTTTTCAATGAAGAGGGAATTATAATCTTATCTCCAGAAATTTAAATCCTGTCAAAACAGTTACATTACATTTCTCTAAATGTAATTTCAGTGTCGACATTCTAACACAGCTCAAATCTCTTAGTGATATTTATTTCTCTTCGCCGTAGTACTTTGTGACTCCACACCTGCATAGAGAGACTAAATAATATGAAGGGAATAGTGGTGTCTGTTTAATTGTAACTTCGATAGGTTACGTAACATTTATCAGGAAGAATACAGCTAATGGACGTCCTGTTGTGGCGGTCTGCATTCACATTTCGGGGCTGAGGTTCTATATTCTGGAGGATGATTTCTTACAATAATATAAACAGTCAACTAGATACAAAAATAATAATTTTATTAACAAATTCAATCAGCTCAACATGTTTCGGGCTATAATTTCGCCTATCCTCAGGAGCACTAGACTGTGTTTACAGCTTGTATAAATCACCGACGATACTGCTACAGGCAGCATCAAGGGGACCGCGGTAGTACAGTGGTTAAGGTGCTTTGCTACAAATCGAAAAATCACTGGTTCTTTCCCAGCTAGTGTCATTTTCATTGACGTAAAATCCTTCCGATCGCACTATGACCCTGAGGCGACTCAGCCTCTAACAGAAATGAGTATCAGGAGTATTTCCTAGGGGTAAAAGCGGCCGGTGCATAAGGCTGACAACCTACCACCATCCTGTGACGTTGTCACGAAATCTGGGAGCCTTAACATTTTGGAACCCTCTGAACCTGTCCAGGCCTGTAATGGGACTGTTTTACCTTTACCTTTTACCCTGAGCTATCTACTAATTTTTGAAATATGTCTTCAATCACCCCTAAAAATAACATTTACACGTATCTCAGACATGTGAGTTTTTCAGGTCGGTGTTACCCAAGACGCAAGTTCGGGAGGCTAGTACTTCTTGCCCCGTGGTAGTGCAGCGCCTTCGAAATATCAATAAATATTTTACCAGTCATGAGGGTGTAGCATCAATCATCAGCACCGTAATTCTCATAGTCACATTTTAAAGATTATCAGTGTCGTGCTCTACGCTTTACCTTCACATATTCAAATCAGAATACTGCACAAAAATCCCCGTTTTCAGAGCTATGACTTCCTTTATTTTAGTAGATATGTAAGAAAAATTAGAAAGAAAATATTTCCTTCATCTTTACTGCGAGAAACAAGCAGACATCAGGTTCCTCCAAAACTCTGGCAGCAATCTACCAGGGGAACTTCGTTTTAACCCATCAAGTTTAGATTTTCAAGCCTTAAAAATTAATTTAATATGTATTTCCCATTTAATTCGCTCTCCGTTAACAGTATATTGACTGTAATATTCAAATTTTTCTTTTTTTCATCTACAAAATATTAACAATTGCAAACTTCGTAAAATAAAATAGAGATTTCTTTCCGCAAACGCACAACATCTCTGTCATTCTGTGTCTCTTGATTTAACCATCCCCCATAGTACATACCCTGTACTGATACAGACACTCATGAAAATGGACAGGTACTGAAGTGAGGACTTGAAGTTACGTGTCGGTACTAACTATACTTTTGTGTTGATGATAGAATTCCGGCTGGGTGAGCTTTGTTTCGCTAAAATGAATGATGAATGCAAAATGTTGGGGAAGGGAGAGGGGAGGTACATAAAAATACGCTAAGCAAAAATGTGCGTGCTGCAGGCCATGTTGAATCATACATGAGGGAATTGGGATCGATCCCCGGATAGCTTTGATGCTGCGCAATAATACGCTTCGACATTTCAGCTGAAAATATAGTTTTAGGGCCGAGAGCGGTGGGGACAGTTCCCGCATTACAAACTTTATGAAATATTACAAAGTTAGGCCCCTTTGTTTTTTTGTTTTCCTGTTGGAACTTCTTTGGTGAAGGTGGCTTCATTCAACACACTAAAAAGTTTAACATACACTTTCTTCTTTTGTATTGTCTTTAGGGTTGTCAAATACAATGGATGTCTTACCAATACATCTACTTCACGGTGCAAGTTTGAAATTAGCTTAATATGTTCATTTATTTTCTTTTCTTGACTTCTTTACTATACAACTCAGATTGAAGTAATTAGACATAAGGGTTGTAGGATAAAGCAAGGATTAATTAAAATTTATAAGGATAATTGCACGGACAAGTCACATAGCACCTACACTGGGATCGGAAATGCCTGAAAACTTTTACTGTAATACGCCAAGGAAAGTTTTAGCTTTAGATGCTTAGTGGCTAACCGAAAGATGATAAAATGAATACTGTAAATAGAGGATATGAAGTCGTGGACTGAAATGCACTGGCCTCGGATAAGATTCGATCATGATGAAAAGGGTTCTACAGAAGAGAAGCTACATAAAACAGCTGAAAAATACTTTAGCTGAATTCTTTTTGTTCTAGAATATAATGTCCTTAGAAAATTTATGTTCCTCTCTTCTGCCATGTGGGACAATATATTTCGTATATGGTGGAAAATATTTTGGAGAACGTTACTAACTCCAACTTCGGAGTTGAAGAAAACAAGTAGCTGAAAGAGTGAAGGGCTGACCCACTAACTCAGCAGTTTCTTGACCAAGTAACTGATATGAGCCACTAAATTACTAAATAAGAATAGTAGGTTTGAGAGTTATGGTGTCGAAATAAGGTTGACATACAGACAGAACAGGCGACCTAGAACTGCTTTATTTAAAGACGATTTAGATAAAAATGATCAAAAGTGACAATGGGGATACTAGGAGAAATATTCCCATACTGCCACATATATAATTCATCTTCTTCTACTGGGTGCCTTGTATGTGGGGAATGAGTAATATTTTCGCCTTCGTTGCTTGGAAATTTCTGATCCTTTAAAAATAGAAGCATTTGGGATAAACGGCATGCAGTTTTGAAGAAAAGTAAAAACATTCCAGAAAAAAACTTAATGGCAACCTTATGGCTCTCACTTTGTACACTGAACACAAAGGTACGTGTCTTACCAGACTACACGGAACCACGCCTCAAGAAGACGTGTATCTTCATGGTCACCACAGTAACGACTTTCGCTATCTCACAAATGTTCTGTTGTCACCATACCGCATCAGGACAGTCCCATCAATCAGACCCTATGACAGATTGTGTTTACATTAATTATGAAACAGGCAGTGTCTGGGAGTGTACCTAAAATAGTGTGATTGAAGACTGTTGTTAATTAACATACAGCATAACCTCGAAGTTTACTTGTTTTTTAAATAATATAATAGAATTACCGTTAGGCTCGCAAGAAAATCTGCGTGATATTTTTGCCGTTGTCACTGCCTTCATTGATTTTGACACATAAGAGCTCCCTGCATCTGTGAAAGTAAAGTTAGGCCTATAAAATGCCATAAAAGCACAGCCGGGCGGTGGGGGAGGGGGTGTAAAAGTATAGTTCTACACTTTTTGTTAACCTCATGGTTCCGTGCACCGTAATTCAATGTTAACCTTATGGCGCCGGAATTATTTTTTTAAATTTTAGCACATCCTGTATATAAAATGTGAATAATACAGGAACCAAATATGTTACAATTATGAAACAAACTGCATTTTGAAGAGAAAAAAACGAAGATTATATACCATGTTTAAAATATTCAATACGTATATTTGTTGAATAAATATATAAAATGCAACTTTAGAGGTTAGCGGTGCGGTACGACCAGTATAGTTGACATTAGGCGTCAAAAGGTTAATAAAAATCCAACCAGATGCAACAGTATGCAGATATTTATTTACTGCAAAGTCACTCTACATTTTTCGGGTGTCACAGGCCACGTTGGAGGGAAGTAGCTGTACCGATATTATGACCTGTACCGGAGGTTGCTGTTACAGTTTTTAGTACTCCTGATGATGGGGGCTGTGACACCCGAAACATGTAGAGTGACTTTGAAGTAAATAATTATATGCATACTGTTGCAACTCGTTGGATTTTTATTAACCTTATAGTTCTACACTCTTTAATCCTCGACGCGAAATGGTGGTGGAAGTCAACGTCACCCTTCGGTATCTTTACCCCCTGGAAAGGACGCAGGAATTCATTGCACAGAAGGGTGGTTGAACCTAGGGCTCTCTACTGCTATGGTCAAATCTGCTAACATAATTCATTAAAAAGTTTCAAGGAGATGTTACAGATTTTACAGCATTCTTGGAGTTCTTTTTTGCAAAAAACTTGAAGGAAAATGTAGAAGTGGAAGTTTTTGTCCACTCATTCTTAACTTAGGTAGTAGATTGAGTGAGCACGTAACACTACTTTCCTGTCACTTGTCGCCTTACTCCATGAGGGTGCATAAATTTTTCTGTCACTGTCTTACTTACTTACTTACTCCATGGTGCAGAGTCCTTCTTGAGCAGCTAACTGGTTTGCAGCTAGTCAAGAAATTCCCCGCATTTCACGGAACCCGAAGGTTCATTACCGCACTCACAAGCGT
>Ga0123354_10011687_pt1 | contig 13592 bp, 13 predicted proteins | sample TergutLab28metaG_2_FD_97872 | JGI IMG/M metagenome (GOLD analysis project Ga0123354, IMG submission 97872) | Labiotermes labralis P4 segment gut microbial communities from Petit-Saut dam, French Guiana - Lab288 P4 | ecosystem: Host-associated > Arthropoda: Insects > Digestive system > Gut ... | reverse complement strand
GCGGTCGCAACCGGAAAACGCATCGGGCTTATAGGAACCCTTGCCTCAACCATGCCTTCTTCGGAACGGCTCCTGCGGCAGTGCGCCGACGATGCCGGTAAAAAAATCGATGTCGTATCTGTGCTGAATGCCGAGGCCTTCAGGGTGCTGAGATCCGGGAACCCCGATGGCCACAATGCAATGGTACTGGAAGACATAAAAAAACTGAGCAGGGACGTGGACTGCATTGTACTGGCGCAGGCATCCATGGTGGTACTGGAAAAAGAAACTGCAAATAACCCTGTTCCGGTTTTTACGTCTCCAAGGCTCGCATTCCGGCGCGCCCGAAGCATGCTGGAAGGGATGTAAAGTACAGTTTGTAATACAGGGGCTGATTTTTATTGCTTCTGTGAAGCATGCATGATAAGGCGTTCCAGACCCATGCCGCTGATTAACATCCGCTCTTTTTTATTCTGAAGAAGGTTCTGCGGCCAGTCAACAAAACCCATGTCGCCCACTTCAAATTCAGCATCCCTGTATGCCGCTTTTATTTTACACTGCAGCCCCGTGTAGTAATTGCTTTCATTGGGCGGTTCTTCTTCGATGATATTAATGGAATTATTCTTTTTGATGAAATCCAGAATTTCTCCGGAAAAATGCATCATCTGATTTTCATCATTATCTTTATCGCATACTCTGGGCCAGACGATATAACGGATATTTTTCAGCCAGCCTAAAGATTCCAAATATTCGTTGTAAAATTTTATCGTTTCATTCAGGGCTTCTTTTTCAAATATAAAATTCCCCTCATCCCTGCCGGAGATAACCATACTGTAAAGGATGAAATGGGGAAGCTGATCAGGGCCTCTGAATTTCTGGGCCCTTATGTGCCGGTGAATTGAACAAAACCTGAGCCGTCCGGTTACGGGTATTTTTTCCCTCTTCTTTAATGTGCAGATATGCAGGGCCAATGCATTGGTAGCGTCGGACACTACTTCAGTTCCACGGAGCGCACTTATCACATTGTTTTGATCAACTTTGGCCATTACAGAACATGAACCCAGAATGCTGACAGGGGAAAGATCCAATGCTTTGTAACCATAAGAAGCCGCTTTTTCAAGGAGTACAAGAGACTCCCTGCAGTTATACAAAGGGTCAATGTCAGAAGGTTTGACAAACCGGTTTTGATCATATTGCCTCATGAGCTCTGCAGGTTTTACTGCCTTTAACCTGTTCCTGAAAAACTCCAGCAATAATGTGTTGATTTCTGACATGGACAATCCGGATTCCAACTGTGCAAAAAGATCACTTATATCTTTCTTTTCCAATAATTTATTTATGACAGATTCATTCTGATCCGGGGCGCAGGACATTATAAACCTCCTTGTTTCGGAGAAAATTATAAGCTATATTTTTAATCCGGAGAAGGATAAAACGATGATAAAAATCGGATGCTGCCTTAACATGAATGCAAAGGACAATTATAAAACCGGGAAAGAAGATATAGCGGTTTTTGCCGGGCTTGGATACGATTATGTTGAAATGCCGCTGGCCCAGGTAATGGATCTTGGCGAAAATGAATTCAGGGGGCTGTTGTCCGTCATAAAAACCGAAGGCATCCCGATGGAAGCGTGCAACAATTTTTTCCCTGCCCGCGTGCGTCTTACGGGAGAAGAAGCCAGAACTGAGACTATTCTTGAATATGCCGCCGCTGCAATTGATCGGGCTGCAAGGATGGGCGCAAAGATCATTGTACTTGGAAGTTCAGGGGCAAAAAACATACCGCAGGGTTTTCCGTATGACAAAGCCAGGGAACAGTTAAGGGAACTGGCAATCAAACTTGATAAAATGGTAAAGCCCGCTGGAATCACCATTGTACTTGAACCGCTGAATTCAAAAGAAAGCAACTTTATTACCACAGCAGGGGAAGCCCTGGTTCTTGAAAAGGAATTGTCCCTGGATAATGTAAAAATGCTGATTGATTATTATCATATGCGGATGGAAAATGAAGATGCAGCCATTGTCAATAAAACAGGGCCGGATCTTTGTCATCTGCACATCGCTTCAAGGGAAGGCCGGTTTTTCCCGAAACCGTCAGACGGCGAAAACTACGCAGACTTTTTCAAGCGCCTCAAAACAATCAATTACAGCGGGAGGATAAGCGTGGAAGGCTACAGCAGCGACATTGCGGCTGACGGGGCCGTATCATTGAAGCTGCTACGGGAACTTTCACGTTAAATTTCAAATGGACGGGCATCCAGTCTCCCGTTTGCGCCAAATTTCCGGGCCATAAATTTCCAGGCTATTTTGCTGACAGGAGACAATAATGTGGCTATGATCACCATAAATGCCGAATATTTTTCCGGCGAAGCAAATTTTGTAACCGTTGATTTTTCAAACAATTTTTCTTTTGAATAAATTTTACCCATTTCAAAAAATGGCTGAAGCTTTTTTGCCCTGCTCTTCCCGGATACGATTGACAATGCGAACATCCCGCCCTTGATCAGGGTTCCTGAATATTTGCAGTTAAAATAAGACGGAAGTTTTTCAAGATATTTTTCACATGTCCTCAATTGGCATGCTTCTTCAAAACCGCCCTGTAAAATAAAACCTATTTTTGTATCGGCATCTTTTGGCTCAAGGGTTTCCAGGAATTCCAGCAGTAAACCAGGAATACATTCAACAAATAACGGCATTGCAAAAATTATTTCATTGTTTTCTTTAAAGATATTTTTAAAGCTGTTCCATTTGCTGCGCTCGCTTATATAGTAAATATCGGCATTATCTTTTTTATCTGACAGAAAGCCATTTCTGAAAGCTTCTGCAATTGCCGCTGTATTGCTGGTATTTTTAGGTCTGGGGGAGCAGCTGAATATTATCAAGCTCATCGAATAATTCTCCGTTTTCATCAATATTAAAAGCGCCCAGTGATTCGGAAAAAAAGTTTAGGGTAAAACGTTCCATCCATTCACCGAGAAATTGTTTATCACCGCCGCCTGAATATATCAAACCTATTTTCCAGCATTTTTTATATCTGCTGACATGACGGGCTTCGCCTTTATATAATTTAGTATAGGGAATGCAAAGCGGTATCAGCCGATCCACAATATTTTTCATTTTATATGAAATAAATCCATATTTTGTATCAGTCAAAAATATTATGCAGTCAGATTCAAGAAATTTTCTGAACAATATTTCCCAATCATCCTTTTTAACGCATACACCGGGAGTTTTTAACCAGCACTGGGTACATCCAATACAAAAACCAATATCATACATGCCGGTATAAAATATTTCAGTATCATTTGTTTGATTTATTATTCTGTTAATGATTTCATTGGCTTTGGCATTTTCTTTTGATAATGTACTTATTACCAAAAATTTCAAATTTAATTTCCTCCGTTATTTTCGATCAACAATATAACACGTAATGGTAAATTTTTTATACCGTTCTTATTTTACTTTTTTGCAAGCGCCAGGGTTTTATCTGCCAATTCTGAAATTTCTATATCTGAAATTCCATTAATTCCGGTTAACAGATGATTATTGAGCGGTTTTGTAAAAGATTCCGGAATACCGTCTGCACCAAGTACCATTCCTGTAATTGAGCCGGCAGTTGCAGCATTGCAGTCAGTATCAAAACCTGCGCTGATTGCAATACCTATGGTTTTAATAAAATCCAGATTTCCCCATAAAAGCGAGATAACGCAAATCATGGCGTTGGAAATGACATGGCACCAATGATGACTGTCTTTTTCATTCCAAATCAGATGCAGCCGGTTAATTGCCTCTTCCCATGAAATTTTTTCATTATGCCACTGAATGACTTTTTCAATTCCTTCGGACAACCTTGATTTTTGGGGGATTTCATTGAGCCCGGCCCTGATGATTTCCATAATATTATCGCACACTGCTGCCTTTGCGATCACGGCTGCAACAAACATCTCGCCATAGATGCCGTTGCGTACATGACTGATCCTTCCGTCCCGCCATGCATATTCTGCGGCTTTTTCCATATCACCGGGATTAATGTACCCGAACAAATCTGCCCTTATCTGGGCGCCAATCCACTCACGGTATGCATTGTAATATAAACCTGACATTGGAGGAATTATCAGGTTTACATTATTTTTATAGGCAACACGTTCAGCGGTACAGGTACTGAATATAGGCATTAACTGAAGCCATAATTCCGCAATATTCAGACTGGAGAAATCCCTGCCTGTGTTCTCCATAATGTGCAGATTAAGAACGGTGTAATTTGTATCATCATCAACAGGAGCGCAGTCAATATTGTTAATCCAGGTAATTTTTGAAGCGCTGCCGGGACGGCTGTCAGCAACATGGTACTTATCCCTGATAGATTGAGTAATATCGGAAGAAATATAATGCCTTAACGGAAAATTATCCGTATCTTTCAATAATCCGGTTATACGTTCACGATGCCAGCCTTCAATCGGTTTACCCAGCAAACAACCTGCGCAGCGGCCCAGCCAGGCGCCATAAACCTTATTGCGGAAAATATTCCAATCCACTTTTGATGATTCATGATTAATATTCTTTGGACGGCTTCTTTTAATATCTTCCAGTCCGTCAGGTTCATAATAAGGATAATCATTTTTGACAGGGGCAGATCGCATTTTATCGATCAGGTTTCTTGATTCCTGTTCCATAGGCCTGCCCTCATTAAAACATGCATCAATAAGGCAGGCTTCCTGTTCAAAATTGCGGACATCCCTTCCTTCATCCCTGCATTGGGCCAATTCAACAAGAACAGATTCAGAGAGAGTCATCCATTTTGCATCCATTGTTTCAGTATACAAAAAAACGAGGCAAAGACAAGAGTGCAAATTTCCATAAAACATGAAAATATATTTTAACTTCATGAATTTACAGCCAGGTTTTTTTCATGGATTATTGATGGTCTTTCATGTTGCCAGAAAATCAATTTACCCAATATTCTTATAAAAACCCATTATTGGGTACTATAATACATGGAGGATATTATGAAAATATCTAAGATTTGGCTATTAAGTTTTGTTTTCTTCTTGATAGGTAATTATGCAATTTTTGCAGGAGCCGGACAACAGAGTTCTGCAGGAACATCTACAAATGAAAGCAGTATTCTGAATCCATTAGGGCAAACACCTTTACTTAAGGAAAAAATCAACTTAACAATGGGAATGGTTAGAAGTCCATTAACTACTGATATGGTAGATAATTACAAAACAAAAACTCTTGAAAATGATTCAAATATTCATTTAGATTTTGTATATTATGGTGCAAGCAGTACAGAAGCTCAACAAAAACTTGAATTGGAAATCATGGCAGGCGGAACTGAACTCCCTGATATTATTAATTTTGGTCTTGATTCCATTGCTCAGGGATTATATGGCAGCCAGGGAATGTTAATTCCCCTTGATAATTACATTAATACAAGTTCCTATTGGATGAAAGATGGTATAAAAGAAATGCCATATGATCCATGGAAATATGTAAGATCATCAGACGGAAAAATTTATTCATTATTCAATTATGCCGGTGAATTTGTTACTGAAGTATATTCACGTTTTTATACAAATACTGTATGGCTAAACGATGCAGGACTTTCCATGCCGACAACGCTAAAGGGATTTGAAGATATGCTCAGGGCATTCAAAAACAGAGCTCCCAATAAAGACGGGACTAAAACATATCCGTTCCTGACCGAAAGAACCAGAATAGAAAATTACAATGTATTGGGGACTTTAATTGGACCGTTTATTTATCTTGGAAATGTCAATACCAACAGATATTTTTATAAAGAAGACAATGGAACGATTTCACCGGCATTTACTACCGATCAATGGCGGGCCGCCCTTACATGGATCAGGAGTCTGGTGGACGATAATTTGATCGATCCGCTGTCATTTACAATTGATGAAGAACAAATAAAATCCATTGGCAGCGCCACATCAGAATATGCTATAGGCTGTTCTTCCTATTATCCGTTAAATTATATTCCTCTGTCAGATCCAAGGGCAGATAATTGGTGCTTGATTGGACCTTTTTCCGGATTTAACGGAGGCGATCCTGTACCAATGTATACACAGAACATGCCCGATCTTTGCTATAATATTACAAAGAACTGCAAATATCCTGAAGCAGCTTTCCGTATGGGCGATCTGATGATGAGTGAAAAATTCAGCGTAATAGGCCGTTGGGGAGAAGAAGGAGTAGACTGGGTAAAACCGGCTGCGACAGATACAACATATTTCCCCGGAGTTGCACCTTACCTGATTCCAATTGCTGTTTGGGGTACACCGACCAATAAATTGTGGGCCCAAAGTCAGGGTCCCGCAATAAAGCCATATAAAATATTTAACGGAAGTTATGTACAGGGACGAATTCATTACCTGGATCTCTGGGCCGCGGAAATGGGCGCAAGGGCCATACAGTATATACATCCCGAGAAAGTAATAGGTACCATTGTATACACTCAGGCTGAGTATGAAAAAATAGCAGAAATAAGATCCAATGTAGAATCGTATATTTTGGAATGCTTTTCCCGTTTCATGCTTCGTGATATGAGTCTTGAAAATGATTGGGATAAATATCTGACAGAATTGAAAAATATGGGATTGGACACCTATGTTCAGACAGCACGCACTGCATACGTAAGAATGAATCAACAATAGTAGCCAGTACCCCCTGACAATCAATTTTATCAGGGGGTTATTTATCTGATTTGGGAGAGATTGAATGATTAGCCCAAAATGGAAAAAACGTCTAAGGGATAGCTGGGAATTTTATATTTTCCTTATTATTCCCCTGCTGTACTTACTGCTTTTTGTATATATACCGATGGCAGGAGTCCAAATAGCTTTCAAACGATTTACCCCAATCGGCGGTATCTGGGGAAGTGAATGGGTAGGATTAAGCAATTTTATTAAATTTTTTCAATCTTACCAGTTACAACGTATAATACCGAATACCCTGCGTCTTTCAATTTATTCTCTCGTTGCCGGTTTTCCAATACCTATTATTTTCGCATTGCTTCTCAATGTAATGAACAACGGAAAGACCAAAAAAACAATTCAAACTGTAACTTACATACCTCATTTTATTTCTACCGTTGTTCTTGTGGGAATGGTTTATCGGATTTGCAGTCCTGTTAATGGTCTTTATGCACAAATAGTACGTTTGCTTAATTTAAAAAGTGTCGATCTTTTGGCGCAGCCGAATGTTTTTCCTCATCTTTATGTATGGTCAGGAATCTGGCAGAGTTTTGGATGGAGTTCAATTATTTACCTGGCTGCTTTGGCCGGAGTAAACAATGAACTGCATGAAGCTGCAGAAATTGACGGTGCAAACCGTTTTCAGAGAATAATTCACATAGATTTTCCGGCTATTTTGCCTACTGCAACCATATTATTGATTTTGGGCTGCGGATCAATAATGAGTATAGGATTTGAAAAAGTATTTTTAATGCAGAATGGATTAAATCTTCGTACCAGTGAAGTTATATCTACATATGTATACAAAATAGGCCTGGGTTCAGGTGGATTAAGTGATTTTTCCTATGCTACAGCAATAGGATTATTTAATTCATTAATAAATTTGATTATGGTCGGAGGCGTAAATGCCCTGACAAGAAAAATGAGCGATACAAGCTTATGGTAGGAACAACAACAAAGAAAAAAATCCGGTTACGCAATGCTGATTTCACGTTTTATATCATAACCGGCATAATAGTTGGATTATTTTTTATCATCTCGGCATATCCCATGCTATTGATATTATCATCTTCATTTTCAGATCGTTATGCTGTCCTGGCCGGAAAAGTTGTTCTTTGGCCTGTTAATTTTACAATTGATGGTTACCGAGCTGTTTTCAGATATCCTGATATCCTGATTGGATATAAAAATACAATAATATATACAATAGTCGGAACCGTTATTAATGTATTTGTAACAATGATCACCGCATATCCGCTCGCACGTAAAGGCTGGTATGGCAGGAAAGTAATAACTTTTATATTTATATTCACAATGTTTTTTTCAGGCGGAATGATTCCAACTTACATTCAAATCCGTTCACTGGGAATGCTAAATACAATGTGGGCCATGGTACTGCCTGGTGCAATATCAGTTTATAATATGATAATAGCCCGGACTTTCATCGATAATACAATTCCAAAAGAATTATTTGAATCTGCAAAGATAGACGGCGCCAATGAATTCCAGTGTTTTGGGAATATAGTAATACCTCTATCCAAAGCCATTATTGCCGTATTGGTGTTATATTATGCCATAGGGCACTGGAATGCTTATTTTGATGCATTCATTTATCTTTCCAAAAGATCTTTATTTCCCCTCCAGATATTCTTACGCGAAATCCTGATTATGAATAATATCGATCAAAATGCAATGATAGATGATGCAGCCATGACAACACTGCAGGGGATGTATGATCTGCTTAAATATGCCCTCATAGTAGTTGCATCTGTACCTATCATCTGCATATATCCTTTTATTCAGAAATATTTTGTTAAGGGAGTAATGATTGGGTCAATAAAAGGTTAACAAAAGGAGTTATCATGAACGGAACACTGCTTCAAAAATTACCAAACCCTTTTATAAAGGAAAACGGTAAAATAGTTTCAACATCTGAAGAATGGAATAAAAGAAGAGGGGAAATAAAAAAATTAGTTCTGGATATGTGCTACGGCGGAATGCCGCCTGAACCTGATTCAACAGAGGGAATCTTACTTGGGAAAAGCCTGACAGGATTGTGGACATACCTTATTACAGTAAAATCAGGTAGTAAACAACTTTCGTTTGAATTAAAGCTTTTCGTTCCTGCCATTGAAAAAGGAAAAAAATATCCTGTCGTTCTGGATGGAGACGGTTGCTGGACAACCCTGTCAGAGAAAGCTATTGAGAATTTTAAAAATCATAATATAATAGCAGCTCAATTTAACCGTTGTACCCTGGTACGTGATCTGGATGACAACGCAGAAGTACTGAATTCACCTCTCTACCAGTTGTATCCGGGTATAAGTTCAGGTTCGATCGCCGGCTGGGCCTGGGGTTTTAGCCGCTGCATAGATTTCCTGGTACAGCTGGAATTTGTAGATCCTAAACTTATTGCCATAACAGGACATTCCAGAGGAGGAAAAGCTGTGCTGGTTGCCGGTGCTGCGGATGTACGTCCCATAATAACAAATCCCAATTGCTCCGGTGCGGGAGGCTGTGGTTGTTGGAGGTACCATATCGGCGAAAGTGACAGCAAGTCGGCACAACGCAGTGAAGTTCTTGCTGATCTCCTGAAACGTTTTCCAAACTGGATGGGTAAAAAAATGAATGATTATCAGGATCGGGAAGCAGAATTACCTTTTGATCAACATTACCTAAAAATGCTCCTGGCGCCCAGGTATCTTTTACAGACTGACGCATCAGGCGATATCTGGGCCAATCCGCCGGGAAGTCAGGGAACCCTTATGGCAGCCAAAGAAGTATATCGTTTCCTGGGTGTTGAAGATCATATTCTCGCTCATTACCGTGACGGTGGTCATGCCCATACTGCTGATGATTATGAAATCCTTGCAGACCTGATAAATTGTATACGGAATAAAACTGCTCCGGCCAAAAAATTACAGGAAAATTTTTACCCTGAAATGCAGGATATTTATGACTGGCATTGTCCGTAATAATTAATGTGTTATGATTATTTATGAATATGGGTTACAAAAATACATTTAAGGAATTTTTATGAATCATACCATCCAAAATCTGCCGCCGTTTACAGAAGGCGAATTGTCTGCAAAAACCTGGTCAGAAGAAAGAAGAAATGAAATCCTGCACCTGTTCAAATCGGAAGTTTACGGTTCAATTCCGGATGAATCTTCAATTTCAGTTTCCAGTCGTGTGGCTGATGTTTCATCGGGATTCATGAACGGCAGGGCTGTCCGGAAAATCATTGAAATAATAGCCAGACGCAAAGACAGGGAATTTATTTTTCCGCTATACCTTTTTGTGCCGGATGGCGCAGAAAAAAATCCGGCGCCTGTTATTCTGACTGTGGTCAACCGCGCACTGGCTGATGCTGATCCTGAACGCAGGAGCCTTTCCCCTTTCTGGCCTGCTGAAATGATGATTGCGCATGGATATGCTGCCGCAGTTGTAATTACCCATGAAATAGCGCCGGATTATAAAGATAATTTTACTACGCGGTTCCACCGCCTGTTTCCGGAATACGTAAAAAACAGACCGCCGGACGCCTGGGGCTCAATTACTGCATGGGCCTGGGGAATGAGCAGGGCCATTGATTACCTGGTAACAGACCTTGCCATTAACGGCGAGGAAATTGCCACGGCCGGTCATTCCAGGGGCGGCAAAACAAGTCTTTGGTGCGGCGCCCAGGACCAGCGAGTTGCTTTGGTTATCAGCAGCTGTTCAGGTTGTTCGGGAGCGGCAATTACCAGGGGAAAAACCGGGGAACATATCAAAGATATTACCGGCAGGTTTCCGTTCTGGTTCTGCACAAATTACGGGAAATATGCGGACAACGAAGAGAATATGCCCTTTGATCAGCATTTGCTTTTGGGGCTTATTGCTCCGCGTTTGCTTTACATTTCAAATAAATCATTTGATTCCTGGTGCGATCCGCAGGCGGAATTTGAATCCCTCAAACAGGCTTCAAAAATTTACGAAATTTATAACAGGCCCAGTCCGCTTGGAAATATGCCTGAGCCTGAAACCGGAGTTATTTCGGGAAATCTTGGGTATCACCTTAGATCGGGTTCGCATAATATGGATGAATACGATTGGGAAAGATATCTGAATTTCTGCGATCTTCATTTTCATCCGGCAAAAAGCCAGGAGCATTAACATGTATAAAAACCCGCTTGACCATGAAAGGGAAATAACCGCTGCAATTGTTCCGTCCATGCGCTGGGATGGCAAAGAAAATTTTTCTGCATGGCAGGAAAGAAGCAGGAACAAATTAACCGGACTTCTGGGCCTCCCCTTTAAAAAATGCAGCGATAAATTCAGAATCGAATACAGGGAAGACAGGGGCGCTTACATGGAAACCCGTTTTGATTTCCAGAGCGAAGAAGGTTTCACTGTACCCTGTCATTTCTGGATGCCAAAGAATATATCCAAACCGGCGCCTCTGGTCATCTGCCTGCAGGGACATTCCAAAGGTATGCACATTTCCATGGGCAGGCCAAAATACCCCGGAGATGAAGAATCCATCAGGGGCGGGGACAGGGATTTCGCTGTCCGCGCAGTCAGGGAAGGTTACTGCGCTTTAATCATGGAACAGCGCTGTTTCGGAGAACTGGGCGGTACGGAAAATGGTCCGGACTGTACGGTGGCTTCAATGGCGGCGCTTCTTGTAGGCAGGACGGTAATAGGAGAACGGGTTTGGGATCTGCAGCGGGCACTGGATGTTACCCTAAAGAATTTTCCGGAGGCGGATAAAAATAAAATCATCTGCATGGGAAATTCCGGAGGGGGAACAACCACATTTTTTGCATCCTGTCTTGATCTGCGTATTGCATACTCGATGCCTTCATCTTATTTCTGTTCATTTGATGACTGCATAGGGGCAATGCATCACTGTGCATGTAACTTCGTACCGAATATACGGCTTTTTTTTGATATGGGCGATATGGCAGGCCTGATTGCACCGCGGCCGCTGGTGATTGTTTCAGGGAAAAATGATGATATTTTCCCGCAGCACGGTGTTCAAAAGGCCTTTGCAGAGGCAAAGCACATGTATGCAGCTGCAAATGCAGCAGATAAACTCAAACTGGTCGTTGGGGACGGAGGGCACCGTTTTTATGCGGATCAGGGCTGGGGGGCAATGAATTCATTTCTGCGGGTGTAACGGATCAGGATTCAACAAGGGCCCTTACGTCTTTGCATATTTGCGCGTTAAACGGTTCAAATAACCTGTGAGAATATTCACAGACATATTTGCCGGTAAAACCTGCTTTTTTCAGTTCCCTGATGACAAACTGCATGGGTACATTGCAGTAAAGCGGCGGCATATGAATATCGCCCCGGCCGTAAGCGATGCGGTAGCCCATGGGTATGGTCCGGTATATATCAAAATTTTCAACTCTCATCTGTTCGAATATTCCTGAGTTGTCATTAAGGTGACAGTGGCTGATGTAGGGCGCACATTCGGTAACTGCATCTTCGAATGAAAAACCATAATACCTCGACGCCAGAAACAAATGGCCTGTATCCAGAACCATCCTTAAATTCGGATGGTTTATTTCCCTGACTGCTCCAAGCACTGGCCTGTAATGTTCAATCTCAATATTTTCCAGTCCAAGATTTACATAACATTTGGAGGCGTATTCTGCGGCCCTGGCATGGTACTCCCTGAATCTGGCTTCTGTATCAGGATCTCCGGAGTCTTTTTCAAAATGCAGAACAAGCGGATTCAGACCCAGTTCAGCGCAGATATCAAGGGATGTTTTCAATACCCTGAAATGAAAATCAGAGGATTCCCTGTTTCTTAAATCCAGTCCCAGCCCTATGTGCGCACTGCGGCCAAGGTCAAAGTCATTCAGAATATCATGTAAAAGGGCTACGAATGGCTTGTTGATCCTGCCGGAAATTACGAGCGGAAAAGCATCAAGCCCCAGTTCCACCCCGTCAAAATTCCAGGCTTTTACGGCCGCCAGTTCATCAGCCAGAGACTGAACGGGAATGCCGCTGTATATATTTATAAAAATTTCATTTTTCATTTATCTGCATTATACCATAAACTACTGTAGCCGCAGTGCGCGTTAGGGGGCAGTTTATCCATTCCTTGACAGAGTTTCAATACAGTAATTATCATAAAACAAGTGAGGTATTAAAATGACAGAAATTGACAGGAACAAATCCCATGAAAACCCTTTTTTTAGCTTTGCAAAACCTTATTTTGACTTTATAGGCAAAGGCAAGATCTACAGTATTTTTTATGTCGTTATGGCATTCCTCAACCTGCTGTATCCGGTTGCTGTAATTTTTTTCGTTTTGAATTCCGGTTTTCTCCGTTATTACGGCGCCAGGGCGGTAATAGCATTTATGCTTTCCTGGCTGGTAATTGCCTTTTCGGGCTGGGTCGGCTTTCAGCTCTGGTGGAACAGGAAATCCAACCTCAGGCGTTATGAAAATTCGGATTTTATCGCCACTCCCGTTATTTCCGAAATTCTCCAGACTTTCGGCGAATGTCTGGGTTCCTTTTTTATTATTAACGGAGTAGGTGTAGGATTGATCTCTACAGTTCTTTTGTGGGATATAGCAAAGATTCCGCTTTACAGGGGCCCGTTCAGAATGTTCCGTTACGCCAATCTGTCCTTTGGTCCCATTGCAATTGTTGGCGGTCTTATTGCCGGTTTCATTGCCATTATTCTGTTCAGATTCATTGCAGAGCAGATAAAGATCCTGGCTTCCATCGCAAACAATTCCAAAGATATTGCCAGAAGCCTCCGAAAATAAATTTCGGCGAAAATAAATTTCGGCGAAAATAAATTTCGGCGAAAATAATACGACGCCGGCTTACATGAAATTTTTGGCGGCAAGCATAACAAGGGGAACTGTAACCATGCACAGCATGGTGGAAAG
>Ga0123354_10011685_pt1 | contig 13594 bp, 8 predicted proteins | sample TergutLab28metaG_2_FD_97872 | JGI IMG/M metagenome (GOLD analysis project Ga0123354, IMG submission 97872) | Labiotermes labralis P4 segment gut microbial communities from Petit-Saut dam, French Guiana - Lab288 P4 | ecosystem: Host-associated > Arthropoda: Insects > Digestive system > Gut ... | reverse complement strand
CTGTTTTTCTTGCGTGGGTCTTTTGATGTTGTTTTTGGTTGTTTCCCCCCCTTTTTGGTTTTTTTTTTTTTTTTTTTGGTGGGGTGACTGTTTATTATGGTACAGTGCAGGTAACCTAGTTCAGCTATTGTAGGCGTATAGAGTGAAAGTGAAATGTTACTAACTGATCAAATAAAGGTAAAGGTAAAACAGTCCCGTTACAGGCCTGCAGTGGCTCAGAGGGTTCCATGAATTTAAGGTTCCCAGATTACATGACAATGGCACAGGATGGTGGTAAGGTTGTCAGCCATAAGCACGGACCGCCTGTACCCCCAGGAAATACTGCTGGTACTCATTTCTGTTAGAGGCTGAGTCGACTCAAGGGCCGGCGATCGGAAGGATTATGTCAATGAAAAATTCCAGTGACACCATCTGGAATCGAACCAGCGACCTTCCGATTTGTAGCACAGCACCTTAACCACTGTGCCACCGCGGTCCCCATCTGATCAAATACAAACCTAAAATAAGGAAAACGGCTAAGTGGTTTATTTTGTGATACGTCGCTGGAATACTAGTTTCCAAACATGCTTTGTCTTGTTGCTTCTTTTACTGGTCTTCTTTCCTTCGTACTATTTACAAGCGAAAATTTACGATGAAATATTTCAACTGTAAACACGAAACGTATGTGCAAAACAAGGCAGAATTTGTTGTTCAGTATTTCATAGATTCTTAACGACTCTGTATCAACTGAAGCGGATATTTGTTGTGAAGCGATAGGATGAATTTGCTTCGTGAGTTTGAAAGAGAGTGAGCTCTGTCTTTTTGGGGTGTTATTTTGGCGTCCGACTGGAGGAACAGACGAGAACAAACGAGACCTTGGAGATAATCGCTGAACCAGATAAGGATTGAGTAGGCCTATGTTATGTCACTCTTAGTACTTTCCAACTACTCGGTCAAGTTTCTTACAAAGGACGCAATTGTGATGTTCCTTATTGGACGTAATTTTGGATGTAAACCCCCTCCCCCTCCCTTAAGCAGATATTTGCACAACTCTCTTTCTTTTGTTTCAGAAAAACATATTTAAGCACCGCAACATTTTAAAGCGGTCTACGAGGCCGGAAGTGATACTCAAAGAACTGAAGGTAAGTGAATGTTTTACATTCTTTACGTGCCTATGTGACATGCTGTTGTGTTATGACAGTATAATATGCAAAATTTGTATCAGTCAAAACACGAATATATTTAGATAACGCAGTGTATATTGCTCTTTAGACACATAAACTCTGTTGTCTCAATACAGTTGTGTTTTGACCGATACAAATTTTGAGTATTTTGCACTTTCAGCTTGGCTCTTCTCTTTTTATATGTGTAGGACCACAATATTTACATGCCGTTTTGTGCTGCTGCTAATACCGCCAGAAACTCTGTTCCTGCGGGCCGTTAAACAAACCGTCTGTCTGTCACAATGAACACCTTAAATACTTAGAGTCCAAATACGGATGAGTGAGGCGCACTGTCACTCCGCCAAGAGAGTTCTCAATCTGGAACCAAGCCTTGAAGTTATACGGGAGTGGAGGGAATAGCTCCATGAATTTTTAGCTTAGGCACTAGATCGAAGCGAATGGTCAACCAGGGGGAAAAGCTCCTGTTATTCATTGTATCGTGTGACTGGATAGGTCCCAGAGCCGGTCTCGATGTTTTGGAGAACACGAAAATTTTTTGCCCCTGCCTGGAGCCAACGACGATTCCTCTGCGTTTTGGCCAATAGTTTAGTCACTCTACCGAACGGGCTATTCCGGCTCTTTCCGTAGAACAGTAGCTTCGTTGTTTCATTTCAGGTATCAGTAGTCAGTTTCATCACGAAAGTATTTTCCGTACTTCCGCGTTATGATGTTGCAGGCCGTGAGTATTACTACATACGAATACTTTTATTCAGGTCGGGATTTTCCCTGAGACCATGCAGTGGCTTAGAGGGTTAGTTACCGACGTGTCACCTCGGAGTCCCGGTTTGTTTCCCAGACTAGTCCATGTGCTATTTAAGGCCGACAAAGTGGCAGTGGGACACATTTTCTCCCATTACTTACGTTACTTCTTCAAAATTATTTCACTAATGCCCTGTGTTCGTATTGCATTTATCTACCATCGATGCTATGCCAGGGGATGCTAATAAGCCTTTGGCTTTGTAAAAAAAACGAGCTACAGGCTTGGCACAGATATTTTATTTAACTTACACTCTCCTCCCCCACCCCCAAGTTCAACGCGCTTTCTACTCCGCTGCTCCAGGTTATTTGACCTATTCGTATAGGATGCTGAAGGTTGGGCTGCAAACCAGTCGTCTGCAGCAGACATGACATCCTCAGTGGTTGAAAATTTCGTTTCTTTCAGATGTGTTTCCAGGTTTGGGAATACATGGCGGTCTGAAGAGGTCAGATCAGGTGAATAGATAGGGTGTTTAAGCACTTCAGAGTTCATATCAGCCAACTTCCGTTGTGTAGTGAACAGGCGTGTGTGATGAGGCGTTGTCCTGGAGAAATGACACTCTTTTTGACAGCTTCCCCCGCCGCTTGAGACCATTGCCTGCTTCACTTTGCCCAAGGGAGATGTGTATTAGCTTGCTGTCATTGTTGCACCCTTTCTGAGGTAGTCGACGAGCAGTATCCCATTTTGTCTTAGAAAACAGATGTCGTTGCCTTGGAGGCTGACTTTTGTATTCGAAACTTTTTTGGATGAGGTGAGCCACTGTGTCTCCTCCACTCCGTAGATTGTTCTTTCGTCTGTCGATCACACAAATTCTTCCATGTTTCATCCATTGTCACAAGTCGAGCCAAGAAACCTGCTGCGGTCCGTTTACAGTGCTCAAGGATTTCTTGTGAAGCCACAACACAATCACGCTTCTGATCCGCATTCATTCATTGTGGCATCCGTTTGGCAGAGAGCTTTCTCGTGTCCAACACATCATGGATGATGAACCCAACACGGTCCCAAGATATCTCCAGAGTCTGAGCTGTCTCTTTGGCTGAATTTCTCCAATCTGCCAAGATCATGATGTGAACGGCATCCAAATTTGAAGCAGGGTGACTACAAGTGGTCTTGTTGCACAGTCTTCATCTTCACTGCTGAACTGTCCTGTCTTAATTACGGCAAACCAGTTTTTAACCGTCGAATAGGAAGAAAGTTTTTCGCCTAATGTAAGTGACATGTCATCATAAGTTTCTCTGGCTGTCTTCTCTTTCAGGAACAGGAACTCGTCACCGCTCTGCACTAGTTTATCGTAAACTCTACGTCAGGGGCTGCCATCTTTAGTTCAGATCTGAAAAACATATTAAGTGGGTTTGAAGTCAGTAGCACAACTAATGTTTGTTTAGATGTTTCGGCCGGTAGTGACCATCATCAGACCTGACGATGGCCACTACCGGCCGAAACATGCAGTCTTTTTGACCTAGAATTTAACATGTAACTAAACATTAGTTGTGTTACTGACTCCAAACCCACTTAATGGTTTATATTACACAACGGGGATGGCACAATTCAAAGTCTAAAAAAATAGTTGTAAATAACCAGCACAGATGAAATTTAGAACCAAATCAATTAAAAGTAACTACTGTCATGTGATATGTGTGTCAGTTTTCTAGAATAGACGGAAGTGGTGAGAGCCAAATCTTATCAGCACGCCGCCGTATAATCTTAGCTATTGAAGGCGCCGTTATACTAAACTACTTCTCTGCTCCCCTCTTTCTATAATTTTTAATTTGAAATTTCGGTTGTGAAAACTTTCTGCCAAACATATTTATAAAGTTGTGGACCACATGGCTTGGATTAGGCCTAATGTCCGCACAGTGTGCGTACTTGAAATGCCAATGAGATATAACAGTACATTTGTCAGTGATTTCTGTAAATATATTTGCGAGATTTGTCGTTTGGGGATACCCATTAGCCTACGTTTCTAGATTAATATGCTGATTCAGATGACCTGCAAATACTTGTGGAATAGACCTATGTAGCAGTATGTTAGGCGTTCTTGCGAGCGATGTTTGACTGGCAGTATGTGCAGCAGTATTGTGGCTTTTTTTTCTGATAATGCTGTAATTGTTAGAATTTTAAAGTTCAATAACGGCTTCTCATGTTACACAATTATGCATTGCTATATCTGATCCTATTTTAGTCCAACATGTTTGTACCAGTTATGGTTGGAATAACACTAAATTCGGATTTTATCAATGAAAAATTGAAATCGTGTTTTTACAGTGTATGTATTGTACATGGAATTTATGTTTTTTAACCGAAATACTCGGTGCTGGGATTAAACAGTTTTGTTAGTGCCAGAAAATCGCTACGAGATGTCGCCATTAACACCACAAGTGGCTATATTTATTTAAGTGAATATACATTCTGTATTATGTATTCACGATTTCCAAATATGTTCTGTCATAGTGGTGTGATCGTGTTGCTGGCTTCTCCAAATTAAGGGAATTGGAAGAAATGATCCATAACTTTAAATGTGTTGGTGATCTAACTTTGTTGCTTTTGTATTATTGCGAATATTTCCTGCAAATCTGCTTTCTTTCCTTTACGTAGCCCTGCTCTGGTGACATTACCATTCCTAATCGTTACTATTGCTGATTCTTGTCGGCGAGTCTGTGTAAACACTGTAACCCTGACAACACTGACTGTGTCAACGACGGCATGCGTGTCAGAAGTTCTAAAGAACGTGACAGTGTGTGTGTCCAGCGAGCGAGAAATTGTGTGGAAGATGAAAATCCTTTGCCAATATTTGATGTATTCAGTGGATGATACTTGTATGAAGAACGTTGGTCGTGTTCTGTATCGACATTTAAAGCCATATGCTGCCATTTCAACTCTACTCTTCTTATTATTATCGTCTGCTACTAGGTACCGACGCTCCGGGAATGATGGTTTCTATTCTGTTGGTCCCTCAATGGGGACAGCGCGTGTACTGAAACATTGGTACTTCTACCAGACTTCACGAAGTTACATGTCGAGGGAAATTTAATTTTGTAAAATTTTTGTTGGATGTTATTGTGGCATTCTTACGAATCCACAGGTAGTGTTGCTCGATTCGATCTGTTTCGTGTGACAGTTATTAGAAGTTATTTAATGGACTATTGATTACACTTGTGTTAACCTTTCCCATTTTCCTGTCCAACATAGGATCTGTCGTATATCTCCGCAACGCGTGACAGTCACCAAGTCTGGGAAGTTTATTTTAAGCGTCATGTACCATACGTTTCGAAACCAGTTTTATTAAGTACTGGCTGAACTTTTACAAGCTTCTTTATCGAAAAGGAAGAGCTGCAAAATGCTGACTGCAGCGAAAGAAGTTCCCTTACTTCAAGTTCGGGGCGAGGGGCGTGCGGGTTGGTAATGTGAGCATAAGCGGCACCTGTTGCTAAATTGGATGCTTCCTTGTCTCAAAAGAGTGAACCTGTACAATTCAGGTAGAATGTTAATTTACAATTAATCCCTTATTGTTCACTGTTTGTACAATAACGCCGGTGCCGAAGTGGCTGGACGACATTAGGCCTAAGGAGGAGCCTCAGTAATGTAATTGCAGAATGCTAGGAAACACGGACTAGGGAGTAAGAATGGCGAGAATTAATTACATATCTTCTTGGAGCACGTTTCTCGTAAGAATTCGAATCTTCTACTCCCCATACATTAACCGTGGAAATAACAGTTTTCCTTCGCTCTTCAACCGTATTAAGGACGAATTGTCATATCTTTTCTTTGTGGTCGGATCAATAGGTAAAAATCCTGACAATTTCGTCTTTGAAAGTAACCCGGCTAAACGTAAATTTTACTTCTGAAAAAGAGGACATGTTCGCGAAGAAGAGGACATATGGTAATCATTGTGAAATAAGATATCAGTACAATTACAGTGTGTAAACGAATGATTGAGTAATTAATATGGACAGTTTGCATGTATTCTGCATCTAGTCATGTTGCAAACGGGCATGTATTTTTGATGACACGAAGGTTAATGTGCTTGCACTTAATTAGAGGAAAGAAATGAACGTTAGAAGGCTTTAAAATGTTGAAAAGTTTGCTACAGTTTCAGTCTGTCTCCCAAGAGTACTGAATTCGGATCAAGACGCTTTGCTATTGGCAGTGAGTTTCTCGGAACTACGCCCAACTGTCAGCCACTATCAACTTTATTCCGTTCATGTTGCATGAATGTTCCGCTGGAGACGTTGCTGTAGATGATTGGTTTCATTGGAGGTGGGCTGAATTCTGTTGGGTGTGGCCTATTCGGTTTACGACTGTATATGTTTTATTCATGTAGTACTGTCGTCATTTTTATACTAAATTTTTAAAAATGTTTTCGGTTTCGTTTCCTGTACCAACCAATTATGATATTCTCTAGATATTGTTCTGGCTATCATTCTCGATTTCCCGGAAGAATAAAAACTCTCTGTAGATCGCACTTCACATGCATATGACCTTTATTTTAAATCAGAAGTTATTATTACTTGGAGAGTGATATTTCAAACGCACGATTATTAGTGTAGTTGCAGGCTATTTATCGACGCATTCGGTGAATCGGTGTAGCGTCCATTGGTGGGGTAATAATGACTAATGAATGAGAAATTGTATGGAAGTAAGCGGCCCTAGTTTAGCTGATTTAAGATTCTATGTCACGTTGCTTGTGGGGATTGAGAACCACAAAAACCTCAGCATAATCAGTGTTTGGCTGAGATTCGAAAAGGATGCGCCCCGAATACAAGTGAGAAGCGTAACAGCTTGTACTGTACCAACTTGCTCAGTGAAAGGGCGATGAGCCAGTCAGCGAGGTCAGTGTATATTTTGGAAAATTGAGGCGTAACTGGAATCTTTATCTTTCTTGCGTAGTACCTATGCAACATCGCTGACTGTGCAGTCGTGTGGTCGACTTCTGCTCTGTATTCGGGAGAGCTTGGGTTCAAAGCCTAGTTCCGGAGAACGACTTACGTTATTCTCCGTGGTTTTACTCCATCCTCCCCGGAAACTGTCAGTGTATTACCTCACGTGAGGCCATACAATGTCAGTGTATTACCTCACGTGAGGCCATACAGTGTCAGTGTATTACCTCACGTGAGGCCATACAATGTCAGTGTATTACCTCACGTGAGGCCATACAATGTCAGTGTATTACCTCACGTGAGGCCATACAATGTCAGTGTATTACCTCACGTGAGGCCATACAATGTCCGCCTCATCCTTTCCAATTTTTTTTCAACAATCGTTTTATCACTTGATTCTTTGTACTCTGAGCTACCAGCGGCGTCGTTAAATATGGAAAGTAAGTAAGCAAGTGAAGTGAATGAATTGATTAATTTATAGACAAGTGTAATTAACACAAGAGTATTCTTTGTTTGAAAGCAGCATCTCGATAATAGTTCCCGATTAGTAAAGTCAATTTCGTGTGTATCTTTTGGAACAACTACGTAGGTTCTGCGTATTTACTAAACGTGAAACAAATGAAATAATACTAGAGTTAAAAATATTAGATAGGGGAGTGGATATCTGAGGTACGTTTTGACTTAGGCCTCTCAGCTAAACTTCACTTTGTTAAGTAATACTTACGGATATAAAGAAGAGGGTATCAAACACGAAGTTTCAAACAAGACACTGTTTGAGACTGTGTCCTGTCCTGAAAGTAAGGATTTAAGTTAAGAAATGACTTTTGTTCTACAGGAGAGGCTTGTATCGAGTCCGAAAGCAGTGTGTAGGGACATGTCCCCAGAGACAAGCGGCTGATCTTGTAAGTTTATATTGTATTGCGTTCGAAATGTAAAAGTCGCACATAAGTACCTGTTTCAAGCTGTGGGCCACGGATCGCTGCGGTTCGCTGAACGCTTTTGACCAGTCTGGACAGAACTAGGAGAAAATGACTGCTATTTTATATCTTATTATCAAAAACATTATTTTGTCATCCAAACAACGTTAAGTTACATACACCTTTTTATTTTATGTATTTACAAGTCATTAATAAGTAGGCCTATTGGATGCCCATCTACGAAGATAATTAGATGTGCCGGTTCGCAGTATAAGACGGAAGCTGCCCTAAAACGCGTACCAAACCCTTGAGTTTGCCTATGTCGCCGTCACGCGCTGCGTGCATCCGCTTTACGTTCGAATTTTCCCCTTATTAGCTATCGATTCGAGTAGGTTATCCTTTCATACGATGTCGCCAAAATTTGCACGTTTTTAGGCTCGTTCGCGAAATTGCGAAAAGCGACTGTTAGCTTCGTCGTATCTCTCTGTCCGTCCGTATGGAACAATTCGTCTTCCACTGAGCGTGTTTTCATGATATGTGGTATATGAGGATTTTTCGAAAATCTGTTGAGAAAATTCAAGTTTAATTATAATCTAACAAGAGTGATGGGTACTTTACGTCAAGACCTATGTTCATTTTTTAAATATCTCGCTGAATTCTTCTGAGAATGAGAAATTTTTCAACAAAACTTGTAGAGAAAATCAAAACACACACTTTATGTACAATAACGGTTTTCCAAAAATCTTGCCCTTTGTGAGATAATGTGGAAAAATATGGTAGAGCCAGACAAGCCACAAATGATAATACAATACTACGCATGCGCCTTGTATGCGTGATAACTAAAGCTACAGACACACACTCAGAATATGTAGTACGTATTGCTTTTCCGCGGTAACAAAGGTTTGGCAAACGCGCCTTAGTGGTAGGTTATACATTGCTTGTCTAGTTAACCGCTGGCACTGTACAGAAGTCCAAATCACATCTTCAGTATCGTTGGTATTGTCTCTGCCCCGGCAATCTGTATTGCACAGATTTAGATTTTTCTAACGGAAAACACGAATAATACCGTTAATAGGGTAATACAGTTCAATTACGATCGCTCAAGTTGTTAAAACTTTTGTTAAAGAAGGATATATCGCCGTGATTGGGATTTTAACATTTAGTGCAGAAGATCAAACTAAACAGTCGAAGAATGAGTAACTCCACTGCTCATTACAGTGTGTGTGTACATTTGGTAGTCGCCAAAGTGGTCGCGAACGGAATAATTGAAGCCTTATAGTTTAGCGAACAGACGGAAGTCGCAAAAACATGAAAAATGTTGTCCCGTGCAACCATAGTTACGAAAATCCTTATAAAGCCAGAACAACACGAACACCAATCACGCTGCGAAAATTAAAAATAATTGTGTATGTATTGCTTTTAATATTTTACAGTTATTCTGAGTATGGACTCTAAGGCACCAAATTCTCTTTCATAGCTTTTTTATTGGTAGAATTATCCTGAAGAGCATATTGGTGCTTTTTAAAGTCCTGTCTCTGGTTCTGATATCAAAGGATGAAAGAGAACTTTGAAATAACATCAGCCTACTTGTTTTCAACGCTATGTTCACTTGAGCGATAAATTGGTTCATAATTATTAATATTTTGCATCAAAGATCTAGTCATGGATAACGTTCATAATAAACTTTAAAACGTTTCATTTTTTAGCGTTTCATTTTTAACATTTTTGGCTCAAAAGGGAATATATAGTCGGCTGTAATGAGCCCTACCTTCCAGTAAATGGAAGCAATAAATTACTTACATGAAACTAAGGACGATGATCGTATTATGGTGTATTGCCATATTATAGTTCCAGTCATAATATCAAGAAATGTGCCTAGTGAAGGACGAAACTGTGGGAACATAGTCGCTGCTACTTGATATAAATTCTCTGAAATTCTGCATGGAATTTGCTCTTTGGAAACTATTATCTAGTGGACGGAGCTTATTTAGTGCTGTTTAAAAAGTCGGCATATGGCGCCAAGAAAACACCTCATGTCCGTTACAAATATCAGTCGGTAAAAGAAGAAGCCTTTAAATACGCTAATGAGCAAAGGTCGAATAAATGGAGATTGATACATTTGATATTACTAATGCGTTATGAAAAATTCGTATTCTCTTGGCCTTGCAGGCGTTCGGTGTAGGCCTATGTGGAAAATAGAAGACTTGAATTTTAGTAGAGCTATTTTAGAAAATTCCATGTACACTGGAGATTGTTGTAAACTGCCATAGTCGAAAGATTCATGCCTGAAGCAGAAAATTAAGCTGAATTTTCGTATGATGCAAAATGGCTTCCGTCTTAGACGATTCTCCTGACACGATTATGCGTAAACTGGACACACTTGTTCAGTGAAGGGACCATGTTTCCTCAGCCACTTTAAAGTGGTTTTCTTGTTTATTCGTCCAGGTACTTTACACATTACTTCACATATGGCCTAGTAAATCTACTCACCAAATATGGAATCCAACTGAAGGGCAACAAGCCCTTGCAGCTCTGACAAATGGTGAAATGAGCTGCTAGAAACAAGCAAGCTCTTCGGTGTTCCAATAATGGGATCAAAGAGAAGAGCATCACGCACGAATAGAGATTATATTGAAGATCGGAAATGTTTGGTTTCAACATTTCCAATTTTCTACCTGGACGGGAGAAATAATTAGTAAATTGTATTCTGACAACGGAATGTATGTATTGGCCTAACTATTGACATCCCTCTTCTTGCTTTTCAACTAGCCGGAAGGTACAAAAGTAAACATCTCTTCAGTAGAGATACTGCATTTGATGGCGAGGTTCTCTTTCGTGGGTTTGGAAAACGCCATCCCGAACTTTCTATGCGAACTCCTGAAGCAGGATTTGCTGTAAAATCACAGCCCTTCAGTACAAAATGTGAATACGATCTTTTCGTTACTGGAGAGTGTCATGGATGGAAAGAAGTTAAACACCACAGGTTTTTTAATGCGGGTACAACAGGGATACCAACTGTTCAAAGAAAGTAAAGTATATATTCTTGCTGGTCACGGGGAAAAGTAAAGTTCATAATGTCGGCGGAACGTGCTGTTCTGTCACCTGTGGTGATTTCTGTGTCTGCAGGCGGAAGTGCCATGTCTTCCACCGATTATTACTTCCTCTTAGCATGGAATGAACGGAGAGCTGACAGGTGGTGCATCACCAGGAACACTGGTTTTGTGTAACCAGTAAGGTTGTATGGAACTGGGAACTTTTCAGCTTTTGTTTTGAATATTTTCCGTTTCGAGTCAAACCAGCGGCTGGTGATCTTTCGATTCTAATATTTACTTGAAGCATAGCGCACCCAAACATTTGTAAGTAATTTCCATGGGAGGGAAAGAAATGAAACAATGCTTACTTTCCACTGAATGTAGCTATAAGCTGCAGCTTTGATGTCTCCTTCATGTGTCCATTCTGTTCAGAAGTTCCTGCGAAGCAGTTCATCGTTTCAAGAAAATGCTGAATCTGTCCGTTCAGCCCTGGCCCTTTCAGGAAGTACATTTTGTTTCTTAAATGCCGCATGATAAAGCACACTCTCCAACACACGTCTGCCTCTAGCGGTAGCTCAGAAACAGGAGAGAAGTTCCACCATCATTCTTCGAACTTGGATGCAAGCCCATTGTCGGCTGACGGTCTTATCGAATCTAGCAGCCGCAGTCCTTTTTTTTACAGTCCATCCTGAAGATATCGGTGGTACACCCAAGGGTCCTTGTGTTCCGGTGAAGGAATCTGCTGGAAATGTGGCAAGCTGCACGTGTAAGTAACAGTTTTGTGAAGGGAAAGAAAACAGTAAGCCTAATGAAAATAACGACGAAATGAAACTGAAGAACAAGCAGCTTCCACCTGCCAGGCCAAATGATACTTGATGGCAACAATTCGAGTAAGATGATAGGGTGTAACAGTTAATGTTGATGATGTGGAGTGCGTTTACACGAACAGTAAGGACACCAATCTGAGATCCAGCAGCGGCGATTTGTTGATTGCATTGTATGTCTTGTTTAGACTGGGCTCACGAGGAGAGTGCCAGTAATGAAGACGGTTGTATTGAATGTAGGAAAAGCCACATCAGACACTCCTACAAATAATTCTAACATTTAAAGTGATTCTGTTTGAAAGGCTTTAAACAGGTGACAAATATCCCGAACTTGTTAGAACATAATGCATTAATACTGTAAACATTTTTATTAGTGAAGGCCCCCTATCTTGAAAGAAATGAATGTTTTTTCGTAAAATGTCTTGATATGTTCAGGGTCCTACTTTACCCAGTAAAAATCAGTCCCATTACAGGCCCCAGGTGCCTAGAGGGTTCCAAGAAGTTAAGGTACCCAGATTACGTGACAGTGGCCCAGGATGGTGGTAAGGTTGTCAGCCTTACGCACCGGCCGCTTTTCACCCCCAGGAAATACTCCTGGGACTCATGTCTGTTAGACGCTGAGTCGACCCCAGGGACATAGTGCTTTCGGACTCTACCCAGTACCCCGGAGTAAATTCGTCAATGTGCAGAAAGAAAGTTTAAAGTTTAATGTTAACAAAAAAAGACACCGACATCGCCTTCAGAAAGTTTCAGACTAAAGATAACATCCGTCAGTAGCGGCCTTTTATTCCTTCATGTGACCATTTTACCCGGTTTCCCGTAATTCAAATGGGATTAATAAATAACCTGCCGTAAGAACTTCAAATTCGAACATTCGAAAAATCAGTCACTCAATATGAAATACGCAGAATTTAGCACGCCGTTCTGTCTGCACAGATTAAAATAACTTTATATTTTATTTCCATATACAAACTGTCGCCGTCATCGACTAACCGAGGGCGCAGCTTTAACGCTTGCAAGGCCAACATCTGCTGGAAAGTGCTCAGGGCAACAATATAAGAGACGCTGTGTAGGTGTAGAAGTGTTCGTTCACTGCCACCCATGTTAATTCACGTACAACGTAAAAACATTTGTGCACGTTTCTCTGGAAGTTGGGAAAACACGCATGAGACCGTGGGTATTGTCGGTGTAGAGCGCGATCTGCATACCGCCGGTGCAGCTAGCGAATTTCGCATAGCAAAGTTCTTCTGTTCGTTACTTTGTCCTCTGAATGTATATTTCATTTGAATTAACTACTGTGCCATGTACAGAGCCTCTGCGAAGAACTTTCGAACCAAGTGACACGCGAAGCATCAAGTGCGATTTAAAATCTCAGTACTTGAAAACCATAATTTTTAAAATAAATTTGGTATGAAAATAATTTGCTCTCCTGCTGTGGTAAATCCTCCTTTCTTTTTGAAGCGAAGTCTGAGAGGATATGATAGATGCTACTCTGTGAACCTTCTCTAATTGTTAGTGTGTAATTTCAGAATGTTACAATTTCTGAGTTTATGTGGCGTCTTGCAGACGCTGGTATGATCGTGGATGGTGAAGGATGGAGAAAGACCCGGTGGCGAAATACGTTTATCCTTATTCCTGCCTTTGCTTGGAAGCACTGAAGATAGTACGGGAAATTGGATGACGACATCACGTCGTCCCCCCACCCCTCCCCCTCACCAGCACAGCACTTAGTCTGATAGCTCCTAATACAAGGTGGACAGCCCAGTAAATGTTTTTATTTATTTGTTTATTAGCAGAGAGAATACAATCTATAAGTTAATGTGATGATTATACAAAGCACGCTACGATACCATGTATTTCAGTGACGTGGTATGTTATTCATCCAGCGCTGTCACCTCAGGTGACTTGCAAGTCTAAAGGCCAGCATCGTTTTAGTCTCCTAGTGTTTACAGTTTGTAGTTGGCTCTAGTAGTGGATTGGGATGG
>Ga0123354_10011684_pt1 | contig 13594 bp, 6 predicted proteins | sample TergutLab28metaG_2_FD_97872 | JGI IMG/M metagenome (GOLD analysis project Ga0123354, IMG submission 97872) | Labiotermes labralis P4 segment gut microbial communities from Petit-Saut dam, French Guiana - Lab288 P4 | ecosystem: Host-associated > Arthropoda: Insects > Digestive system > Gut ... | reverse complement strand
TCGCATAATATTTTGTTTGTAGCGCCTGGTCTTGTGCTGCCACTATTTCACTTTCAGTTTCTGCTTTTAGGTCTCCCTTCGATAGCCAGAGGAACGTGTCTTCTTCACTAATAAGCTGTCTGTCTATCTATATTTCTAACGTACTGCCCATGCATTGCTTTGTTTTTCCATTCTTTCTTTAGGGACTCTCCCAATCTTGCTTTGGTTTGTTGTATTCCATCTTGTTTTGCGTCACTCTTCTCATTCGGTTGACGTAATTCTTCTGTGATCTTTGCTGCTGTCTTAATTATTGAGTTCATATTTGGTTGAGTGTTTTCATGGCTTTTAACAATATTTACAAACTGGTCTTCTTTTTAGTTTGTGTTAAGGTATTCTGCAATATTAATTCTTTCTTTTTTATATTCCGCTTCGATTTGCACTAGTCCTCTCACTCCTTCTTTCCTCTTTGCGTATAGACTGTCCATGTCAGCTTTTGGGTGATGCATTTTATACATTGTTGGCATTTTTCTAGTTTTCCTGTCCATTTTTTTTTATTTCTTCAGTTCTGCAGTCAATTATACCAAAATTATCTCAACACTGGGACAGCTATTGCTCCAACTGCTGTAATTTTATTCCTGGCGTTCAGTTCAGATATCAGTATCATTCTTAATCTCCTGCTCTATTCCTGCTTCAATCTTTCTTTCATTTATTGATGCTGTATGCCTTCACTTTCCTCAATCCCGAGGTACTTCTACGTTTTTCCCTGTTCTAGCTCTTGTATTTCTCTGTTGATGTCGATCACTAAATTTTGCGAGTGAACTAGTTTGCCTCTTTTATTTTTATTATTATTATTATCATCATCATCATCATCATCACGATTATCAATATCATCATTATGACGACGACGGTGATTATGATGATGATATAAAACACATTTATAATAACAATCAATAACCTACGTGATTTGAATAAGACTTTATTTTATGGCCACATGCGGGTGAATCCAACACGCTAGCTGCTGGATTCAATAGCACGTTACACTTAGACTGCATATTAACATCATGAATGCAACACGTATTAAGAACACACGATATGACAGAATGGAAGTCCAAGCAGTTAGAAAGTACGCTGTAAAATGTACGCTGAAATATCCTTGTTAATGTATGTAAAGTACAAACCGAACCCTGCTCAAACCCTCCAACCTAACCTGTTAACGTCAGTGACTCTAAGCCACTTAGCAATATACCTGTGGTCGCAAATGTATTATTCTTTTTGTAGCTTGTTAGGTGTTATGTTTCAGTTCAACAATAGAAACACTTTCTTAAACTTCAGGGAAAGACAATAATTAAAGTGCCATTTAAGTGTACAGTTGCGAGGCCACAGTCATGGCTGAATATTTGAGACCTTTTGTTAAGGTTTCACATTATTGTGGGAAATGTTGCCCACACAATTAGAGTTCAGGATTTTTTCTTCAGACAGTACATTCTTGATTGTGTGATGTCATGAAAGGATTCCGACACAAACGCCTGTTTCCTATTATACTGACTGCTAACCCTTCACTGCCTGTCTACCTATTATTCTGCTATTTGCCTCACAATTTAAATGAGTAAACCGTAAAATAAATTTTGTTTTTCGACCCAAAGATTAAAATAAAATTGGTCCATAAAACTTTTCGTCGGTAAACTGATTATAAGCCAACTTAAATCCCTAATGCGAAGCGGAAGGAGAAGTTTCTCTGAATACTTAATTGAGTGGTTTATTGTGTTCTTTGTGAAGGCGTGAATTATGGACCCCACAGCTAACATTTCAAAGACTTTACGACTAGGCGCTACCAGAATTGTAATTGGCCTCTTAAAATAGGAATATATGATCGTTTAGTTGCCGATACTGAGCAATTTCCCTAGTCGATATGGCGTGTTCAGAACAGCTATTGTGTGAGTTGCGATTGTTGAGTGCATGGAGTGGTGTGCGCAATACCCACCAGACCCTATCGTGCCTCTAGTCAGAGCACACCACCACATATAGAAATTACATTACGCAAGAAGGCCCGTATGTAGAGATCTCTGCACCACGTGCGCGCACAATATGTATAGTGGGACCTTAAGTTCTCTTGAAGACAACCTGAAGATGGCCAGTAAAGACCGAAACATGTAGTTGTCTAGTATAGCCATTAAATACACCTTAATTGACATAGTTGTGTTTTACTACATACCCTTTCCAATGACCTTGTTAATGTAGCATTCTAGAATTAAATCGCATGTTAGCAAACAGTTGGCCTGCACGCCACTGCACGTCACATGGGCCTCCGGACCGGAGTTTCTCTGAGCTGTGAGAACGTCACGAGTTATCACATGATACGTTGCAGGAGGTGCTCATCGCCGAACCCCGCCCAGACCACTCCAACGATAACGTGACATAACGCCTTTCAACACTTGTATCCACCCCCACTTGATTACAATGCCCTATTACCTCTCCCTTATCCATAAGTTCGTTTGATAATCCTGCCCCACTCCAATTCTTATTACCCAGGCTACCCATTCAGGAATTTGTTCTTATGGTAGGTAGCGCCTCCAGCATTTTGGGATCCAGAGCCTGTCCGACTGGGTGCACAATAATGTACGAGCAGTTTTCCTGTCCGGGACAGTGGCAACAGTTAACTCTCAAAGCGTCGTAACCGCCAGAAACAGGCTTACCTGATTGTCTAGAAAGAGAGGGAATTTTAGAAAGAAGGGAATCGTGGTTCCGTTCTTGTCAGGGATAAGAAATGCGTCTGTTCTCCAAAGTGGCTCTGCTCCTGGGGCCCACCCAGTCTCCTCTTCGGTGGCTACCAGATGTTCTTTCCCTATGGGTAAAGCAGACGGAGCGTGATATGACTACTCACTTCCACCTGGAGAAGAGGTTAAAAATCAGTAAAACTGTGCGCCCATTCCCGCACACACTGTGGTGTGCACAGGGAAGTTTAACCGTGCGCTACTGAGGAAGGCTTCTTGCATCACCGCTGCAGTGACTACAAACAAGAAAGTTGACCCTGCGCTCCGGGAGGGGGTTCCGTCTCCGTTGCCTGTAGATACTCAGAGCCCATACAAGCCCTAATCATTAACTATAAGTGAGGCATCACTTATCGAAGAGAAAGTGAAAAACAGAGTTAGAGAGCAAAGTAGAGTATTTGTTTGCCTCTTTGTAGCCTCCGAAAACGCCAGATCCACTGTATGTCACGCAACACAGTTCCCTGAAAAGAAGCCAAGTGGCAGCTAGGCAGAAGCAACCAAATTTCAGGTCGGTGATATGTTGCGTACTATTATGTAACATCTTTGGTGTTAAGAAATATGGCATATTATTCATAACAATGTAACAGAAACTGTTTATTTTACATTGGGCGTACATTTTTCTATATTGTGAAACATCTCAGGCGGTAGTGGCGTACCCAGGAGTTTTGTTCGGGGGGGAAGGGGGGTTCAACAAATTCAGTTGAGGACAGAGGACGGAGACAGCGGGGATCTGGGGGCGGTAGACCCCTAGTCAGGGGCTCTGGAGGCAGCTGTAATTTGGTACAAGAAATTTCATTTCATATAGTAAAATTTTCTTAATTTTTGATACTTTAAGACTATTTACGATGACAACCAATTTATTTGTCATTGCTAATGTAAAACAATTGCGATCCGGCGGTAGTTTTAGAATTTTACTGCCTTTTTTTCCGAACATCTTGGGATTTTGGCGTCATAAGTTCAGCAATTTTTTAACAGTTTTCACAATCGAGTTTAGTTTGGCACGAATTTGGAGGGCCTTCGAAATTTCGAGGGGGGTTTGAAAACCCAACCCCCCTCCCCCCTCCGTACGCCACTGCTCAGCGGTAGTGGTGGGCTTCTCACCGTGAAACTTGGGACTAGGTCCAAACAGAGCTTTTGGTCGACACAGTGGCAGTAGGACAGATTTACCTACAAGTACTGTAGTTTTATTGGGTATTTTAATTCTCTCATTGCGTCATATTCATTCTGCTGTTGTGCGAAGGACGTACAATCTGTCCGTTAGAGGCCACAGTTGGCAGAGACACTGTCTGACGTAACCACGACAGAATAAAACAATGTATGAGCGGAACTAGCCAATACTTATCCTAAAGTCCTGAGAAGAACTAGGAAAACATTTGGCTCAAAAGAAGTGCAGCAAATGTAAGTTGGAAAGGAAAGCTATACTCACGCTAAAGCAAAAAGGAATCCTTTCCGACAATTAGTAAGCTAGCTCAGAGTACACCATAAGATTAATAATACTGAAAATACGTGTTTGCATGTGCAGTGACAGAAAGACAGTATTGAATACATTTGCAGAAGAAAACGGAATGGCTGGTAATGCTTTGGAGGAGGGCTGTTTACGTCATAACTTCATGGTACTGTACCACGCCGCCCACTCGAAATCTTAATTCCGTAAGAGCCAAGAATGTAGTGTCTATATTGTTTCATGACGACTTTTTAAAAAGTTTGGGTAAATAAAGAAAAATTACGAATAAGGAACGAACCCCACTGCCTTCGTGAAATGTCGATGAAGAGTGACGTGACAATTGGTTTCAAAAATAAACCTTTTTACGGATACAGAAGGCGACAAATTTGTTACGCTGTTGACTGTCATAAATGTGGAAAATATATTTCCTTCTGGAAATGCTTTCAATTAGCCATAGCACTAAAGGTACAGCTGTCCCTATATAAGCATGGACAGACACTTGGGTTCCCAGGATTTATAGATAATCGAAACATGAAAGTGGCAAGGTCAGGAATGACACGCCTTAGAGGACGTGGAATGAAGACAGAATGGATTAAAGCATTACCTCCTGAAACTATTTCGCATATAACCAGCTGGTTAAGAAACCGTTGTTAACTGGCTTTCTAAACTGGCAGGTCCCCTAATTGTTGGTGTCCGATGGGGTGACATTCAAGGACCAAACTGTAATGGCAGCTACAGACTGCTATCAGGTTACTCTGCTGTACCTTCCAGGTCAGGCTACTCATGAAGTTCATGGTTGCATGCTATGAACATATCTGTCTTGAACATCTGTCCTTCACTGCGATGGAGGCCTCTTAACGTTTGCAAGTGTAGCACAGGACGTACAGTAAATAAGATGAGATTTTGTATCATTTTCACTCAAGCATGGGATAAGGCAGACGCACAAGCCAACTGGAAAGCTGAATTTCCTGCAGCTGTCATCTAAACATTCTACCGCTCAATTATACCCGACAAGACACCAGCTCCAGTCTAGTGACACCCAAAAAGGACGTTCAAGCTTCCAACAGTGTGACAACTTTAAGCCGTCGGTTCCCACAGTTTTGTCACAGGACACTCCAAATGACTTTCTTGTACTAATTTCAATGAATCCTTCAAGGTTTTATTCCGTCAGAGATAAAGACAGTGATCTTGAGAGGGATGCGATCGTTGCACCTTAACATGCAACAACGGAACACCCGCAGCTCTTAACATCAGAATCAGTTAAATGCATTTTGCCAAAGAGTTGAAGTAAAACACATCCGGGCTTTCGAATTATGCAAAACACATGGCCATGATATCTACGTTAGATCGATGGCTGCAGAAAAAGAATAATTCTATTATTCTTACAATTCCAAGTAAATACAAAGAGATATTTAAACTGTAGGCTGCTAACTATGCTGCTTATATATATATATATATACACACACACACACAACTTGATATACAATTTATATGATCTATCAATTGTAAGTTTGTGTTGGAGTTGTATGAGAAACATCACATTTAATGAATAAAATATGAATAAGATAAAGAATAATCCGTTTATACGGTGAGTGAAAAGTAATTTTTATTTATTTTCTGGTGTTCTTTTACATAAATATGCACTGTATGCTTTTGGTTTCATTTTAAACGTTCAGTCATTTAAATACTACCGGAAAATCAGAAACTGAACTTCTTTTTTTACGCAACTCCACATCACATCCGTACATTAAACTTTAATATACCTACAACACACCCACAATATACCTACAACACACCTACAATCCACCCACAATACACCCACAATATACCTGCAATATACCTACAATACACCCACAATATACCTAAAATATACCTACAATAAACCCACAATATACCTACAATACACCAATAATATACCTACAATATACCTACAATAAACCCACAATGTACCTACAATATACCTAAAATATACCTACAATACACCCACAATATACCTACAATATACGACTAGTTAAATATATTATTCCAAACACTGTTGACTGGAAACAATAACAGAATAGTTAAAGGAAAAAGTCCTTAGTTTTCTTTAAAGATGACACTTTTACCCTTAGGTCTTAAGTTTGCAGTGAATATAGCTGGATTGGATGTGGAGTCGGGATTGCGTATTGACGGGTCAGTCGGTTAAAAAATGTTATACTATTAGCATAGACGGCTGTTAAGCGCCGAAATTAAATTTGTCCCACAAATTTTAGTGTAGGTCTATATATCCAGTAATAAATTTCGGCAGAAAGCCCAAGCATTATTACCGGAGACACACGTTCCGTGTACTGACCTTTGAACGTGCATGGTAACAATGATGCATAATAAGGCACTACGACATTAGCTATCGGAACTTGCTTGTTGCATGACATCAGCCATAGTCATCATGTCTCTAGTGACCTCATTATTTAGTTTACATTATTTTAGTTAGTGTGTGGTTATTTCAGAGAAGCTGTGTTTCCATGCAACACATTACACATACTCCTGGTTCCACCCTTCGTTCGCCTTGTGTTGGTGAAACATAGCTTACAGCAGTACAGCCGGTAATGAATATCGTGTTTTGAGGCCTCATTGACGCTACGTCTATAAAGTTAATGAGGACTTCTTGTCGATCCCAGTGGCCAGGCGGTCTATGGCCTCTCGCCTGCTGGGATTACGGCTTCGGATCCTCCAGTGGCCATCGATGTCTCTCTCTTGTGAGTGTTGTGTGTTGTCAGGTAGAGGTCGCTGTGGCTGGCTAATCACTCGACCAGAGGAGTCCTACAAAGTGTGGAATATCTGAGTGTGACAGTGAAGGAGGCTCGGGAAGACAGGAATACTGATGTTCACGTCACAGTTGGAGAAGAATGAAAACAGGCCGTTTAAAGTCACTTTGCAAATGACGGCCAAATAGTCAGCCAATCATTCAGTTAGTCAATCAGTCTGTCTTGCCGTTGAGTTCCAGCTGGCTATCTGGGTAAATAGGTCTGAATTTTGCAATCACAGTCAATCGTAGTGCACCTTTTGTGACGAAGCGATGGATCTGTCCTGGGCCAATGCCTTGGTTTCTCTTAAATGTAGATAGGCCTAATTTACACACCGATATTTTGGATACATTAAACATGAAAGCGTTATGGGCTATTATTTAGAATGTTACACAGCCTACATGAATGACTTACTTCAGTCTAGGTTTTGTAAAACACGTTGTGACTAATTTTATAAATTTATTAATTTTATAACGCCAGTTCATTAGACTGGTTTATACCTAAAATGTCAGCATACAGTAATACTTTTATTACTTCACAGTGAACAGAGCTGATATAAATTCAAAATGAATTATTTAATATTGTTTAGGTAAATATGAGGTGTTTTATACAGAACACAAATTAAGAACCTTTTGTGTCAAAATTCAGTGTCCTAATGTTACAGATGGCACGTGTAAGTACCACCAGGCAAAAACAGTTAAGACGAGGAAGCTTACTGTTACTAAAAGCTTATATGAAGCCCGTATTCTAGACGTTCTTTCAAAGTTCTTATATAAAAATGTGATGGCCATAAAACATGATCGATGATTAGAAAACAAAGATATGTTAAACACGTGGAAGAATTTTGAATGTGTATGAACGAGTAAATTAACATGAGTTTTGCAGGGACTGGAAATGACAAATCTGAGGGAATTATACAAATCCTAGGTGCGACAGTGGTACAGTTTAGAGTAGCGACAGGTGATCCGAGTGGGTCAAAGAGACGGAGTACGGAATTTTTTAAATCCAGCCACAGAACTACACAGGCCTATGTTACGACGGCTGTAAAATGTACACCGTAATGCATATGGCAGTAAGTAAAGGTAAAAGTAAAGTGATCCCGTTACAGGCCCAGTGTAGCCCAGACGGTGGCTACAGCTATAGCTCTACTCTTCCATGACCGCGGCACTAGAAGGGGGTGAATGGCCAGCGCCACTCCCCAGCCGCTTTACCTCCGGGAAAGACGCGGTACCCATTTTACAGGAGGATGGGTGGGCCCACGGGACCGGTCTGGACGGGCAGAATATCTCATCCCCAACGGGATTCGATCCCGGACCGTCCAGCCCGTAGTCTGTCGCTATACCTACTGAGCTACCCGGCCCACATATGGCAGTAAGTGGAGAGACAAACACAAAAGGTAAATAATAGACACAAAAGGGTTTATGTTGTATGAATCTGAATTCTGTACGTCCCACGTAACCTGTGTTTGAACGTTAAATTCTTTACCAATCCTTTAACATATGTCGAGTGGGATGGATCTAGAATATTTTAGGATATTAGGATAATATAATAGTTACCACTATGGCCGTCCGACTGTCCTATTGGTTAATATCGCCACTAATATCCAAAGTAAAAAAAAAAAAATGTAAAGTTATGCAAATTCTGCCAGTCAGCTAATCGATAATGGGAAAGGAGGCAATTAAGAAACATTGAGTAACCTATAGAGAACATAACTGTGATACATAGCTGTGATACATAACTGTGATACATAACTGTGTCAAACTTAACATTCGTGTAATATATCAACTGTTTTCTCAAAACTTAATAAACAGATAATAGGTAACTTTCGATAAGTTGAATTTCGCCTAAAGGATGTAGTACGATGAACCTGCTCATGCCTCACCATAACACAATGTCTGTCCATTACAATTTTGTAGGTCAGTATTGTTCGGTAAATAACGACCGCTTATACGGAGAATACTATTGAACACTTACATATACAGTCAGTGGTGGAAATGGACTTATTCTAACGTTAGAGTAGGTGTTTCTTTTTGTCACGTGTAATGGGTTAAAGGAAACAAATTAAGTATGAAAAAGACTATGGCTGTAATGTGTAGGTCTATAAGTCGTCAATTAGCACCTTTTGTACAGTGTCACCTCTGATACAGGCTAAATCTCTCGGCTGACATACAAAGCGTGTACTTGCACACAAAGCTAATTAACTTAAAACATGCTCGGCTTTAATTAGTCAGTGTGGTACGTCATTAAATAACAAGATTAGTATAATTTCCGCATGGAGAACTTGGTGTTCGCCTCTCCTAAGAGGAGAATACTAACTGCCTTGCGCATACAATAAAAATTGCTCATAAAAAGTGAGATTTTAGGAAAAGATTCAGTGTGTAACACTAAGCTTATCTACACAGTATAGGTAAGGTTACAAAGTGGCTAAAATAATGTTTGTCACTACGCTTCATTAACATCTTCGAAAGATACGCATTTATCCATCAGACGTTTGCTGAATAAAGATAATTATACCATAAGAACGCCTTTAAACCTAATGAGAGATTAAGTTAGACGCACAAATGAAGGTCTGTGTTCCTACTGAGCATAGTGGTAGTTTGTCTTGCGTTTCCACGTCGTATCCGAGGGGACTGTAGTTCAGATCTCGAATTGGACTGAGGAGTTCAGTTCAGTGTTTCTTCTCTGCACATCTAGCCACATGCTAGATTTTCTTAAAATGCCTTAACGACAGCACTGACGTTCCTCCCATCAGTAAAACGAAACAATCTTGCAATATATTTCTGTACACATGTTTGTGGTTGAAAAGCGGTGTTAGACAGACAGTTAGGGTTATTAAATAACCCTAACTGCCGTTGGTACGATTGCACGTTGTCGTTGGTGTATGAGTCATTGTGTATATTGAAGGTTGGTGGGATGGTGGCAGCGAGGGACAAGCAAAGTACTCCGTAAAAAAAGCCTCAATGCTCTTTTATCTGCTACGTAAGTCACGGGGAGCAGAAATCGACACCAAGTAACGAAGGTGACAATTCAGCTGCTAACTGCATGGAAGATGAGGTGTCAAGTACAAGAATGATGGATAAATTACAATAGCGTACAACAACCAGTGAAATAAAATATGAGGAACAAGATTTTGATGTATGTACCGTGATTTTGTAGGTTTTATTGTATTTGTCCAACAAATGCACAATGTGTGTTAACAATTGTCTGTTTCTTATAGCGCCGTTACGTGTTTTGGTGTTTACACATTGTGTGAGAACATCGAAATATGTATGACGGCAAAGAGGACTAGGAAGGCACTGGTTAGGATTAAAGGATTTTATTAAAGAGTATTTTACAGAGATCGCTTAAAGGCTTGGGCAGGATTGGTCTGTAGACGATCTCTACAGAAACTTTCTTGTCCACAGAAGACAACAATTTTGCTGAAAAGCTGTGCTTCTATCAGAATGTGTAGAAGATAAATGGCACGTTTATTTAATGCAATTAATAATATCAAAAACTTTTTTTTGTTATTTATATAATTATATAACTTGCAGAATTACAACTGGCCGTTCCCCGAGGATGTACATTGCGTTATTACCAGAAAATACAAAACTGTTATAGTTTTGGCGAGTTGTTGACTCTTTGAGACAGCATATTTTATCGAGGATTGTTCGATATTTTCAAGAAGTACGGCAGTAATATTATTAAAATGTTATTCTTAGGCCTAATGTGATTACGATTATAAATGCCTTAAAATAAATTTTAAAACTTTCTTCGGAAAGGAACGTAATTAATCACTTTTACTATTTTTTATAAAAATTTGCGGCTACTATAATCGAGGGTGAGAAAACAAATAGAAAATTTTGGATATGTGTGGGTAGCACCGTTTGATGCAAAAATCTACGTAAGACAAACAACTCTTCCTAAATGTCCGGTAAGATAGAGATAACAAGTGTTGCCTTTCCTCGCTTGTCCATCGTAGAAAAACGTCTCGAGTTGTCTCTATTTCGCTGCTGACAGCTGAAAAGATCGCCTGGTGATATTTATCTCAGAAGGGAGGGGCGTTCATGCAGCCTACTGGATAGTCTCAAAACAAAGAAGACGTGCACATTAGGAGCTCCAGCGAATTTAACAAAAGAACTGAGTTCCTTTGTGCATGATGCAAGACGGACGGGCTTAAAGGAATTTAAAAAAGTGCTGGCATACGTTGATTTCCCACATAACCTTAAATTCCCTAAAACAGCTGTTTGTGTGAACTGCAAAATCAAGACCCTTCTCCTGTTAGAAACAATAGAAACGCCTGTAGTCCTTCACCAAGATTTGGGGTCTAAAAATACTTTTTCTGCCAAACCCCGAGTTACAGCTGAGTGAAAACAAGATTTTCCCAAGAAAATCCGTTATAAACAATTATGATTTAAAAATTATTACTAAGTTCACTTAGAATATTTTATTTGACAACGAAACATTATTTAAAATGTCGCTGAATTGTTGTATGGATAGATTAAATATAATCATAACCTTTTATAAATACATTTTTTATTTTAAGTTCTTGGTTTTATTACACGTGTGGACATAGGTTTTTATTTCCACATATTCCATTATTGGCATTGCTTATTAATATCATTATTTATTCTTGGTTCAGTTTTTTAGCGTTAAATAAAAGAATTTTATAAGATGGTCCCCAAGATGTTTTGAGGGTTATGATGTTTCGTGGCTACATTTTGTTTCAGAAAAATAATTTTAAAGTGTCCGGAATGCAATCAGTTCCTTCAAGTACACTGCCAGGCTGTTTCAGTTCTGCGCAAAGCCAGTTTGGAGCGCGTCGAGCATCAATATTTGTTAACAAGCAAATCCGAATATATATATATATATATATATATATATATATGTACATACATACACTAACTTAAGGCTGATTGACGTCAATGGTATGAGAGGATTGCGGAATAAACAGGTTTAGTGCCCCTGGATACAGCTGAAGAATGCTTACTTTCTAAACAAGTGCATCAAATGTCAGCACAAACCCCAGATTTCAAAACCAGGTTGGACTTATAAAAGTAAATACCTTTGCATGGGAAAACTTAGGCTGAGGATGTTTGACGGTAAGTGCTGGGAAGAATATTCGGATCCAGGACGGAGGGAAAAAAAAATTAAATAAATTAGAAAAAGGAGAGTTCAACAATTTGTTCTTGTTTCCATTCCAGTTAAGATTCTTGTGATGAGAATATATGTAGCTTACTCACTACTCACTGTGTAATGACTCAGAAGAACGCTGTTCTCAGCCACTTCGCTTCGGAAGCCTGAAATCTGGAAATTTATTATTCGAAAAGCATTAGGAGAATGTCCTTGGGCACATTTTGTTGAATATATTAATACGTAAAATGGCGCATGGAACACAAAGTGTTCGTTTTTGACAAAAATAGAATTTATTAGATCTAAGGAAGTGGCAAGCAGCACAATTCATTCCATTATTTCATTCGTCATCATCAATGGGCTTCAGCAAAACTTTCGAGGGTTGAATGCCTCTTTGGACAACCTACCATAAAATGCCATTCAGGGTAGACAAATCTAAAAGGAAAAGAAATACATAATTAGTCCATATTATAAATTCATAGAAACCGCGTAATATGTTAGTATGTCTCAATGTATGCTAAACACAAGCCACTTACATGCTGCCGTCCGACGGGATTCGCAGTGTTATGTGCGGTCAGAGGGACGGACAGACAGACCGACCAGACAAGACTAGTAGTCGTTTCTCGTAGCTGCTAGGCGCCTACAGCGGACAAAATAATGACAATCAGACATTTCTAATAAACAGAGCGGCAGTGGATGGTGCAGGTTCAGCAAAGGACTTAGGCCCAGTAAGTCCGCCAAATCACACTTTTCAGTCATCTCATCTCTTCAAAGAGATATAATAAGAAAAATAACAATACTTAAAATGTGCAAATACTCCCAAGGGTGTTTGGTACAGTACAATATAAAAATAAAAAGGACAGCTGTGGAATGTCAATTCATCTTATAGTGTGACAACAATACATAGTTAACAACTTACCATTTGTACGCTGACATTTCTATGCAGATATATCCTAAAGGTATGCGGAATTACAAATTCTCTATTAACCATTTTATTTATGCTAATAAATCTAAGATTCTTCGGAATAGCGCAAACTGTACAGTGACCAACTGCAGATTGTACAGTGACCGAGCGCAGACTGTACTTTCATCTGAAGTTATCATAAATTTGTTGAGGAAGATCCAAGCCGGCTGGGGAATGACGTACTTGTAGACTGATAGACACCAACGTTTCCAAGTTTTTCTCCTCCATATTCAGGATTTAAGTAGTCCAAGAAGAATAAAACGCTTAAACTCTTAAGACGGAGCACACAAGCCCCATCGAAACGTCGGTAGATATTCATTAATTGACGCGTCGTCATAATCCAGACGACATGAACCCTTCATCATTTACAAACTTATAATTCTTGATAAGCTTGCATTATAAGGGAAGTGAAAAGTAAAGCTAAAGTGATCCCGTTACAGGCCCGGTGTGGCCCAGAGGGTGGGTAGAGGTATAGCTCTACTCTTCCATGACCGCGGCACTAGAAGGGGGTGAGTGGTCAGCAGCACGCCCTGGCCGCACTTTA
>Ga0123354_10011682_pt1 | contig 13595 bp, 8 predicted proteins | sample TergutLab28metaG_2_FD_97872 | JGI IMG/M metagenome (GOLD analysis project Ga0123354, IMG submission 97872) | Labiotermes labralis P4 segment gut microbial communities from Petit-Saut dam, French Guiana - Lab288 P4 | ecosystem: Host-associated > Arthropoda: Insects > Digestive system > Gut ... | reverse complement strand
CCCGGGGGGGGGGGGGGGGCCTCCCTCCCCTGCTGGTATCACTTAACCAACCCACACAACATAAGGAAAATGAAAACGCAATAGCTAGTTTGGGTAAGGCTACAAATGAACTTCAGCCCATATTTATAATGTAACTTTAGAATCTGGTATTTTTCTGCACAGGTTACAAATGGCTAAAGTTACATCTCTTCAAAAGACGGAATACACATCACATTGGGAATTATGGACCAGTATTGCTTTGACATGTTTTTGGCCATGTTCGCAAGCTTGCGAACAGTGACATTACCTTCACCATGCTTGTCAGCATGGAACAACTGAGCTCCCACTAGACAGATTTTCATATTTGGTACTTGAGTATTTTTCAAAAATCTGTTAAGTAAATTTAAGTTTCATTAAAATCTGACAATAATAACAGACACTTTACATGGAATCCAATATACATTTTTTATATTTCGCTCCAGTCTTCTTAAAATGAGATATGTTTCAGATAGAAGTTGTAAAGGAAATCAAAACACATGTTTTATATTCAGTGACTTTTTTCTCGAAAATCATGCCGGTTTTTAGATAATGTGGAAAAATGCCGTAGATATGGGCAGGCCACAGATTACAATATGGCACATGTGCATTGTATGCTGGATAACTAAGACAACAAACACACTGTCAGAATGTGTACTACTTACTTCATTTCTACTCTAAGAGTGGTTGCAGGAACGCACCTCTGTGTTATGTTATACATACTTCGCCTGTCTTGTTGAAAAGTATTGGAAGTGTCAACATATAATAAGTGTATAACTTTTGCATCTAGAAGTGATATGTAACTTGGAGGCCCAGAGTAATTTTCAGGGAGAATAGATAAACTGTGACAGCAATATTGTATATTCTTCAAAGCACATAGGACTCCCTTTTTTTTTTTCTAATAGTGGCATAAATTCAATTATTATAGTTTTTGATCCAATGAAGGCATGTCATATTGTAGGTCTCAGCAGCTTACTGCCTAAACGAAATACTTGTGGCATAAGAGGTATAACATACTCATGGTTCAAGTCATGTCTGTCCCACACAAAACAATTTCTTGAAATTGAACTAGAAAAATAGTTGAAATTGTTTACAAAGTAGTGGTTGTCAGTTATACAGATATATGGAACATGGAATGCTGCACGTTTCAGTTCATGCATCTATATTATTTTTACTGGTCTTCCATTAAATTTTCAAAATGCAAAGTTAGTTTTATCTGCAGATGACACAAACATGTTGATTATGGCCCTCCCCCCCCCAAAAATCAAATATATTGCTTAAAAGGTTATGGAGAAGTTTCAGTCATCGTTTTATGTAAACAGTCGTTTGGTAAATACAGATAAAATAATAGCCAAATTTTATCACACTAGAGAAAATAGAAATCCATTAAAACCACAAGTCAGATTTGATAATGCGTATATTTCCTGCCAATCAGAATTCCAATTTTTAGGCTAATATATCAGAAAATATGAAATGGAATATAATTACGAAGTTGCTAAGCTCAAAATAGAGCAAGTGTTTTTCATTCTTATCTTTAAAGTGGTTAGTGAACCCGCGTGCTGTATGGAGCATCTGTTTTGTTAATTTATATGCGTGTGTAAATTATTGTTTAATGTTTTGGAGTGGGGATACTGGAGGTATTGAAATCATTTGGGATTATTCGAATAATCAGTAGTGTGGAGAGACGAAGTTCTAGAAGGTAGGTTTATCAGTGATTTGAATGTACAGTGAATATCTTGCATATAAATAAGTGAAATGGTGTGCTGTATTAAAATAAAAATCTGGAGCAGAATGTAGAAGTTTGCAAGTATAGCATATGAAAGAATTTGGATGTCCATGCAGATTTCTGTAACACATCTTTCGTTAAAAAATGGAGTGAATATGAGAATTATATAACACAGTACCCAATCATATAAAAGAATTGGAGAAGAACAAGTTTTTTTTAAAGGAAGTTGAGATCCTTTGTGTTACACAAAAATACATGTCATGTTAAATGCTGTTGTTAGCTTATATGTTCAAGAAAATTAGTTTTTATTTTGTTGATGTAAATGTTTTTATATAATTTTAAGAAGGTTATGTTTAGTTATATGTAAACTGTGACTGAAATTTCCTTGTCTTATGTCAAATGTTTGACTGAAATTGATGAAAAATAAAATGAACTAATCTGACATTTATTCCTTTAACTATTTCACAGGTTTTGTTAAAAAACAATATCGTTTGCCTCTGAAAGTTGTTAGGCAGTTCCACTTTTAAGGTATGTGATCCATAATGAAGCCTAGTATACATAAGGCCATAAATGGACAAATTTCATGGATCATATAAACCTTTCACAGATTTTGTGAAAATTAGTGTGGGAGACCTGCTAAAAGTTGTCTGATAAGTCAGTTTTCATCCCCTTTAACTCACAGTAAGTGTTATCTGCATGAAACAATTAGTGGACTTCTCCACAAAACTTCCCCAGGTTTTGTTGTAGCCTGATATGTTTGGCATTGTTTAAAATTTTCATTTTATTATTCCTATTTTTATATGTAATAAACTGCAAAGAATGTTGAGATCTGCATTCTTTTGGGATTTTACACAGCGTAGAATGGTAGTTTCTTGCTGACGTTTTGGGACAACCTATCGGTCCCATCTTTGAGGTTTAAGGAGTTCAAGAAGTCGTGCAAAGAATTCTGTAGTAATTTTGTGTACTTGGGTTCTGCAATGAGCTGATCAGTCAAACTATGTGGGGGCTAGCATGCACGCATGTGTCTAATTGTGTGTGTGCTAGAAACTGCAAGAGTTGCAGCCTAGACCTGATTGGGGCTGTAGCTCCTCAGACAAGAAAAGTGTGTAAATTACATGTTGGGAAGCTTGTGTTTGGTGGTCACTAGTGTTAAGAGGAATTTAGAATTTCACAACTCCTTTGTTACAGATGCTGTGATTTAGATTTTTCCATGTATTGTATTGAGTAGTTTGTCTTTGTTTTAACCACTCCATAGAGACTATGAACAGATTGTAAACTTGAAGTAGAACTAAACCAAACTGATTCAGTCAGCTTGGAAGAGATGCCACATGTGTAGCATCAGAATTTTCCTGGTTTTACTGTGTTTGTTTCTTTGTTTGTGGTGTTTCTGGGTAAAGTGTTTTGGGAAGACATAACAGTGTGAAATGTAAGTAGGGCCAGTGTGAGGCATACATTAAGATGGATTGATATAATAAGACTTGAAACTAGGTGAACAGCAGTGTGTGTGTGTGTGTGTGTGTGGAAGAGACAGGAGCAGTGGTAGAGACATGTCACACACTGGTTCTTACTATAAAATTAGGTTAGCAGCTGAACAGGCATAAAATCCTTTCTTCTATGAATATTTTCATGTGTGACTCATGAGAACATAGTCATATATCAACAGAAATTTTGCAGATGAAATGTGTACCCCTGGAGGCTGATGTGTATGGATTGAGGAAGATAAAAACAGTATATGAGGTTTCCTGTTGGAAACATCATTTGCTGTATAAATGTATAGTTTCTAGGCTTTCATTCTTAAATCAGCTTGCTCTAAACTTTCTCAAGTTTGTTCCTGTCTTATACTTTTGACTACACTGATTAAGAATGGTAATACATGAACATCTTCTTTATTTTTTTCATGGTCTTATCAGTAACCAGGGCTGGAAATGGGTGTAGACATGGGTGTACTCCATTTGCCTAGTTACAGAGCTCTTTTAAGTAGGTTACTTCCAGTATCTGTACCTGTTCCAAGTGGCAAGATGTGTAGACCTGAGTGATGACACACTATGTACACCTGCATTGTAGTGATTCTGTTATAATATCACTTCATATCCCCCCCCCCAGCTTCTGAAATGTTGGTTTTACCCATCAGTTACAGATTTTAGTGTTTTAAGTTCTGAGTGATTTTTTTTACAAATAAAGAGGTCAACCCCCACATTGAAATCACTATTCTGTTTTGCGTAGAAAAATGTGTAGTTGTAGTGCTATAAAGTATGGTTTTTACTGTGCTCATTGTTCTTCTAGTGATTTCAGTCAACATGTCTTCAAGTTAACAGTATCATCACCTTTATGATTTGATGGAATTCTAGTGTAAGGTCTTCAAACATTTTATGCTTTGATATTTTTATATGGTGAGAAATTGTTAGTCCAAATCCCAGGTTGGAGCTTCACCCATTATCAGTTGTCTGTAACTGCTTAATTCGTTTTTAATTACATTTCATTTATGGGATCCGTGTCCTCCATCTGTAGCCTGAGAACCTAACGTGCACTACTGACAATGGATGTATATGTACGTGGAAAAACTATGGTGAGGTTGTCAATAAAGCTATGATTATTTCTGATTGTAGAAACATCCACTGAAATTATTATCGTCTGTGAATATGTTTGCATTGCATGTTGCTTCATTTACGTGCAGTTACCTGCTTGATCAGGTCCATTAGTTCATGCCTTAACTTTTTTTTGTCTTTTGCAAAACATTTCTCGTGAAGGGAGCTAGTTTGACTGGGATGATATGCATGAATGCATATGCACACTGTCTGTCTCAGACACACTGCACACACACATACACATACACACACAGAGTACATTATACACTGTAAGTTCCAAGGATCCAAAATTCAGTCTAACTGATGATAGGATGTGGAATATGTCATAAAATATACAAAATACCAGATATACATTACAAATATATTATAAATATTTTACATATGGTATTCTATGTTACTGCAAATGTCTTGTATACAGCTGATAATCAGATTATGGAACATTTTCAAACAGTAGAAATTCATCAATGGGATTAAGGGAGATGCTGCTTTAAATTGAGGCTTTGCATCAATTAGACATGTAGGTCTACACATTAAACTCTTGTATTCTTACAATAAATGCCAACAAGATGCACTATTTCTCAAATTTATTTGAGAAAGTACTCTACATGTTACAGAAAGGTCCACTGTCCGAAACATGTACAGTACTTTATCAAATAAATTTGAGAAATAGTGCATCTCGTTGGCTTTTATTGTAGGAATATATCATGATGCATGGTCCTCTGAATGTCAAATACATGGTAAACATTTGGATATTAGATGGCAGCATATTGTATACTTTTCTGAAAACTGGAAAGGTTGGTAGTTGGTCTGTGAAGATGGCATTTATACCTTGTGTTCATTTTGTGTACTGCTGAATTTGTTTGAAAATTTTCTGTCTGTTTTACAGTGAAGTTCATTAATGAAATGGTTTATTCACATGGAAAGTTAAAACTCTTAAACAGATCTGTACATGAATTTCTAGTTTTACATTAACCAGCATCTCAACGGTGCACATGGAAGAACCTGTGAAAATAGCATTATTATGAAACATCTAAGTAAAGAGACATCATGAAAATCACAATTGTTGTGAGTTTTATGAACACACCATTTTGTTTGTTTCCTACCACTGAAATGTGTTATGCTTCTGAGGGGGTTCACAACCACTGGTAGGGAATCACTGGCTCTGACAAATTGCAAGAATGCTTAATCCACTAGTATATATATTTCTTTCCTTTGTATTTTCAGCTGATGATGAATTCAGTGACCTTTGCTTTGAATTTGGATTGGAATTGGATGAAGTTGTAAGTATATTTTCAATGCATGGTGGCGTGTTACTGTACTTGTCTACGGCTTCCACAGAGCGTGCCTAACTTTCCCAGTGAGGTTTTAACAAAACTGTCTGTTTCGAGTCCTCCATTTACAAGCAGATGCTATTTTTTAATATATCTGGTTTCCAGATCCTGTTGATATCGAAGATGTGCCATGCACAGTGTCTTCTGTGTTAATGCCAGACTTAATCTGTGCGTGGTACACCCTGTTATTGCACATTGTGTCTGGTGTGAAGAAAACACAAATACCTAAGTTGAGATGCCAAACCAGAATGGTATAACACTTGGTGGGGAGAATAGATTTCTGAAAACTTTGCCAAATATGAGCAGTGATCCTCCTTAGGGCTAAATTTCTTTCATTGTTTTCATACTAGTCTAACTAACTAGCTAAGCCCATGGAGCAGAGTTCCTGAGAAGTTAACATGTCCTCACCTAGTCAAGAAATTTACTGCATTTTGTGGAACCTGAAGGTTCATTATCACATTGAAAAGCATTTGCCACGTGTCTCTTCATGAGCCAGATCAATCCAGCCCATGCCTCCCCATCCCACATCTGAAAAATTCATTTTAATATTATCCTCCTGTCTATGCCTAACTCTTGCAAGAGATCTCTTTCACTCTGGTCTCCCCACCAAAGTGCCTTATGCATCTCTCCTGTCACCCATAGATGCCATATGCCCCACCCATCTCATTCTTCTTGGTTGGATCATCAGAAAAATATTTAATGAGGAGTACAGATCATCAAGCTCCTCATTATGTAGTGTTCTCCACTCCCCTGTTACCTTGTCTCTCTGAGACCCAAATATCTTTCTCTGCACTCTATTCTCAAACACCCTCAGTCTGTGTTCCTCCCTCAGTGTGATAGAACAAGTTTTGCACCTGTACTAAATAACAGGCAAATTTATTTTTATGTATGTCTGAATCCTTATATATTTCAATAGCAGAGTTGAAGGCAGAAGATTCTGAACTGAAGAAGAGCATGCTTTCCCTTTCTTCTTTCTGCTCTTAATTTCTTCCTGAAAAGAATTTTTTTTTTTAATGTTAGGATTGTTCGCACATATCTGAACTGTTCCACCCCTTCAAAGGAACTATTATCAGTCTTCATATTGTGACTTTGTCCTGCATTCTGATCTCGAGACATGACCTTGTACTTAGTTTTATCAGCATTTACTTCTAGTCCAGTTTCTTTACTTGTGACTAATAAAGCTTCTGCGTTTGTCTGTATAGTATGTATGCTTTCAGCAAATATATTAACATCATCAGCATAAACTAGAAGTTGATGTGAGCAATTTTAATTTCAAGCCCCCGTGGTTTGCTTGAGCCTTCCTAATGGCATGTACTTAAGCATGGTTGACAAGCAGTCACAATAAAGCAGCATCTCCATGTTTCAAACCATTCTTAGTAAGAAACATATCAGACAACTGTTTACCTACCCAGACTCTGCTATAGGTTTCATTTAGCACATTTTTAGTAGCATACCAATTTCATAGGGACACCAAACGCAGTAAGAATATTATACAAGACCTCCCTCGTAACTAAATCATAGGCTGTCCTAAAGTCTGTAAATTACTGATGCTCTGTGTCATCATATTCTAATTTTTACTCAAGTAGTTGACGAATGGAGTATATATGGTCAGTAGTTGACCTGCTACATTGAAATCCACCTTGATGAACCCCCAGTAATTTCCTATGCATATGGACTTAACATTGATAGAAGTATGTTAGACAGAATTTTGTATATCCACCAGTCAGAAGTTGGAAATATATACTGCTACAGATATCACGGTCAGCTATGCGGATAGCTGCTTGACATGTCAGCAGACCAGCCTGCCACAACACATGATCTTGCTTTAGTATCAGAGTTTGGAAGTTTAAGTTTTTTTAAATTATGTGTGGAAGGGTATTATGCTGATTTTCTAGCTGAAATAAATGCATTTGTAATATTGTGCTCATATGTCGTTACGACCAAAGGGAGGTGCAGAATATATATAATGAATGGTAGATTGATAAACCTACTCTGTGGCATGAAGTGTATCTTGAGGAAAAGAGAGTGATTCAGTTTATTAAATAATATCATGTTTGTATGAACATATTCCTGTTCCCAAGTACTCTCCCCACTTCACATATCATCTACATGGTCTGTTTATGCATAATTTGGTTTGATATTGTCATTTCCCATGTATTCATAAACCTCCTAATTGCACTGTTCCAGCAAAATATGTTAGAAATCACTGTGTGCAAAATTGTTTTGTGTTGTTTGTGTCTGTGCATGATGTTTCATGTAAGGAGGTGCTGCAAAGAATGAGGACAGTTATGATGTGATCTTATGTAGGCCTATGTAAGGGCAGGCGTTCACAAATCTCAGGTGCTAATTTACCCAGGCAAGTGAAATCTCTATGGTGGCTCCTAAAGTTTTGGGCATTTTGTGCACCCTTGTTACAAGGGGGTATGCAAAAGTTCCTGAACTCACCACTAGGACTGAGAATGCAAGTATTACAGCTTTCTGCCACTAAGGGCCATATTATTGCTATCTGCTGAGTCAGTCTAGTGGGTTTTGCAACCATAACACACTGCTTTGCATTGCGTCTGAACATATGTTTATTGTATTGCCTTATAGGTGCAATCTACAATTTTGTAATGGCTGATTTGAAGGAATATCAATTTGTGTTAAGTTTTGCTTCATGCCCAGGGACAACTGCGTCAGGAACACTGAACATAAAATGTGGGTTTACTTTTATGAAGCAGAAACGAAAAAGCAATTTTTTCAGTAGAAAAGCCCACCCTCTCCTGTCTGGAGGAAACAGGACAAGTCAGGCTGAACTTCAAGAGCGTGTTGGTGATATTTTATTGTCTCTGAGCACTGTATGTCAGGAATGTTCCTCCAGGCCACACGGTTAATGAGCATTACTACTAAGAGGTGTTGCTATGTATGAGGTAGCAGGTCCTCTGAGCACATCTGGAATGGAGGCGGAACCAGGATTCGTTGATTCTCCATGACAGTGCACTGGAACTCACTGCTTTCCCAGGGTAAAGTTTTGACCACTAAAAACATTCATAGGGTCCCCTACCCTCCCTACTTGCCTGATTTAGCCCCTTGTGATTTGTCTTGCTTCCAAGAATGAAATTGCAGCTCTGAGGGGGTCATTGTAGGATGTCCCTGAAATTTAGGAACATTCATGCAATTCAAAAAGGGCAGTTCCAGCAGTGGCAGATATGCTGCACCTGTTGCATAAACACAGAAGGGTGTTGCTTTGAAGGGGACATCAGTGACCAGTAACAAAGGTTAGCATACATTTAATTAATGAGTCAAGGAACTTTTGAATACATCCTTGTATGTGTGGGCATGTGTGTGTGTTGTTCTGGTCATTTTGTTGAAAGTGAAAAATGCAGTCTGGTTACTGGTAAACTATCCGTTTTCTTTCTGAAGTGATGTTTGATTAATTGTAGAGATCCATAGGTCTTATAATGTGATACCAATGTTTCTGTGCAGCACCTAACAACCCTTGTGAATTGATACATGTTGGATCATGTTACAGAAGCTTCAACAAATTTTTGTTAAACAGTCTTTTGGATTCAGTTTCTAGTGTTACTTTTATAAGCATTTTATTGGCACATTGTTTTGTTGGTGAATGTTGTGGGAGATAAATAGTTAAAGGTGAGAATCAGAATCAAGTTTTTAGTGAAAATGGAAGAAATGCTGCTGACCTGTATTATTATTGCAAGTTTGTTGGGAGGGAATAATGAGTAGAACACCCCTTTTTTGCATGGGGTAAGTAGTTTTGAGGATCTTACAGGTGAACAGAGGTGTGGAATGCTTACAGCTGGACATTTTATTGAAAAGACCAATTCATGGCCAAACAAATGCATTTTGCATTCCCACACTGCTGTTATGGTAAAGCAGTTTCTGGTCAGAACCAAGTACTGGTGTACACTGTTGTTCTTGCCCAGTGCCTTGGACTTTACAAGCCACATTTCTTGTTTTACTGCTTGGCTAGTTCTAGATTTCCCTGTAGCTTTATTGGTACAAACAATGAAGTTTTTGTATGGAGAATCAGACCTGCAAGATGTCTGTCATCAGAAGATCACACAGAAAAAATTAGACAAACTTTCATGCCTTCAGTGGCCTTTAAATCTGCATCTGTCATTTTGAAGTAGCATAAAGCAATGTTTGGCCTTCAATCTTCCGGAATTGATGTCATACTCATATTGCTTAACAAAACTGATGAATATGATTGTTAACTCTCTGTAAAGGTGTATGGACAATAGCCAACTTAGGGCAGAATATCCAGTGCTTTAGTGACATAAACCCACAAATATACTAGATTGGTGTTAAACATTCTTGTTAAATAAAGGTTGTGTCTTTCCATTGAGCAGACAACAGAGAAACAGATGATAATGAATGAGCAAGGGGCTGAACAGTCTGCAGGAGCATCAGAAGACATAATATACCGGATAGAGATACCAGCAAATCGTTATGACCTCTTGTGTTTGGAAGGCTTGGTTCATGGCCTGCTTGTTTTCCAAGGGAAGTAAGTTCAACACTTTGACGTTTATGTTGAGATAGAAATGATGATTATGTGTCAGTTGGCCATGTTTTGTTAACATTCTTCTGACACTATTCGGATAGTTGTAGTTCCAGGTTTTGCACTAATTTCTGAAGAAACACTGAGTTATGCTTACTTTATTTTGTGTCAAGACAAATAGTGTGAGAACTGGAACCATTGAATGTCTCTTCCTAATTATGTGTATCTGGGAGAAGAGAGTGTGAGTTAGTGTGTGCCTGCATGCTTGAATTGTAATATATTGTATTGTTGAACATCAAGACATGTTAACTATCCATAATGGCCAAATATTCAGGGAGGAACATGAACGCTTGAACACTGAGCAAGGAAATGATGAGTTTTGTAGGATTATTTCTTATATGTTTAGGTAGGAGAAGGCTAAATTACTTGTTTCTTGGTGTGACATTTGCTACAGGTATACTTAGAGCATAATCACTGTTTAACTCTGCTACTGCTGATTTAGTGCTACAGGCTGTGGAAGAATTGCCAGGCTGTTTCATAAACATTGACTGTTTACTGCAAGTAAAATCTCTTGGCCAGCTTAAGAAACATAATTAGTTATTCGATGATCCACTTTTTCATTCATTCTGTGTGGTAATGCTTTAACAGTATTTTTGTTGTCTGTGTTTTGTGTAATGATCTCATCTGTTTTCACCATTTCTCTAGATGTTTAAGTTTGGGTATAATTCTGTAATACATGTGTAGAATGTAGAGTCAAGATCAAAGCATTTTTGAGTAGAGACGATTATGAAATGTTATGATAGTGTGTTGTGTTTCCACTCACACACCTCTGATTTTGCAGGTTGTCTCCACCACATTACAAGGCTGTGACACCAGAAAAAGGCTCCATACAGAAGCTCATCCTAACACCTGCAGTAAGTGGAGTGTGTAGTTGTTTACAGTGTGTGTTGTGGTGGTGGTGATGAGATGGTAAGGAGAATGTTGATGAGGCTACTGCTTAGTCATGTGCTGGTTTTAGTAGAATTGTCAGGCTTAACAGCCTGTGCAGTGGTAATACTTTGGATTTATATTTGAGGGGTGCCTGGTTCAAGTCTTGGTTGCAACACCAGCTATCCTGACTGATTTTTATCTTGATTTTCCTCAGTCCCACCATACAAGTAGCATTATTGTAACTTGTTTAGGCATGAGTGCTTTCTTTTAGATCATTTCAAGTTCATTATTTACCATCATCCTACTGTCAGTGCTATATAGTTGGAGATACTGACTGGATCATAAAATGAAGTAAGAGGATTCTTTGATAATTTGCATACACCCATTATTCTTGTGTTTATTTATTGCATTTAAAAAATTTGTTGTTTCAAACTTTATTGGACTAAGATATGATGCTGACGGAAGTAAGAAATTAATTTTGTATCATATTCACCACATGAAAATTTTAAGCTAAAAATGCAGACATTAATGAGAAATGTAATGCTACTACATGTACTATACCAGAACTTAGTTCATCTACTGAATAGGCTATGGGGTGGTCTGCCAATGAGTTGGGGTTTTTATTCCTGGCATTTTTATCTTCAGAGCATCCAGACAGGGTCTGGGGTCCACCCAATGTGCTGTCCATTGGACACCATCGCTGTTTCTTCAGGGATAGAGGGATCAGGCCTCAAGCTAACTACTCACCTTCATCTAAGAATGCATGAGGCTATGCCGCCTCTGTCTGATATGCTTTTATGATGTGGTGAATGAATCGCAGGGACAAATTTACTGTTACTGGTTCCTGTTGATGATAAATCATTTTTGAGAAAATCATTGGTTTTTTTATTGGGTATTGCATAACATGAATTTGATACTGGAATTATACAAATCACAAAGTAGCATGGCAACTTTTAATGTGGGGCCCATATATGAAATGTAATTGAAATTGTCCATTAGCTTTCATGGTGTAACATGTGAGTGGACTACATGATTTTGCCACTCATGTCATGCATTCATGTAAAAACATAGAATGGCTGACTCTGACAAAAGAGACCTCCATTTCCAGAGCCATTTGCCAGAAATTATCAGAATCAAATAATTCCCTGTTTACACCATCCCTCAACATATGTGTGAATTATGTGGAAGAACCTTTTATCTATCAGTTGCATACAGTTTTGGCACTGCCTTTCTCACTTTTCATATCAGTCAAGGAAAGGATGAAAACAGGACTGAAACTTCCATCCAGAGCCTCTGTGGTAACTTTGTTCTTTTATCCTTTTGTCAACATGGAGCAAATGGTAGAGATAAACCTGCTTTCGATGAACCTACTGCCTCCATACTCTAAACCTGACGATAGAGACAGTAGGTTCTTCTGAAACATTGGTTCTTTACTGATGTATATGTTTGTGTCTTCATAACAGAATCTTTGTTTTAAAGATTTCAAGTTGAGTACTTTGTCATATTTATCTCCCATTGTTACCCTGATTGTAAACCAGGCCATGTTACCGAATGCAAAATCAACAATTTGTGGGTGAAGATGAATATAATTGAAGTTTAGAGTGAGAATTTATGAAGGTAGTTGGAAGCTGTTACATGTAGATTTGTGATATAATGAATAACACGTAGTAAGGTCCCACTGTTTGTGGATAATTTAACATTGTTCAGCTTTACAAGAAGTGTAAAAACTGGGCTTATGTGCAGGAAAATTGTCATATTTTATTAAGAACCTTTTGACAGGTATTCTGTTACACACAGTCAAGTATGTAATGCTAAATTTTGCGGTTGTTACTCAATTTGTTCAGTAGTTTTCACAATGTGTGGAAAAAAATAATAATGGGCATGACCATATTCTATCTCTACTTTCTTTAATGTGCTTCTTTTTTTCTTTCACTCCCTCTATCTTCCTGCCTTCTTTTCATCAACCCTTGTTCATATCTTTTTGTAACTGAAAGAACTGCTGAAGTGTAACCTATCTGATTTACATTTGTAAGATATGTGGTTCAGATCCCAATGCTACCTGAGCTCTTCTGATTGACATTTTCATTGTCTTTTGTAGTCCTTCACAAAAGCTGTTGGATTATTAATTTCTAACAATGATGACTTACCCCTCCATTTTATTGTTCATATATACTTTGTACCCTGTTTCACTTGACACTGTGTGAAGCTTTATATCATATCTGTCTGATGGTAAACCAGCCAAATAAACAACCACCGGCCTTGTGAGTGCTGACTGAAGATTACTGACTTCTGGTATGTGATGCTGTGTGGTTTAGTAGATAGGTAGTATCTGTTTAGAGTAATGCCTCTGTCTTCAGGGTAGACAGGTGATTAACCTTTACGCAGTTGGATTTAAATGGCTACAGTCAACCTTCATGTACGACATTATTTTCGCTTGGCATTTAAATTTTTGTACATGGTTTACAAAAAACTTTATTATTTCAGGAACCAAAAAAGATTTAATAATGGAT
>Ga0123354_10011680_pt1 | contig 13595 bp, 8 predicted proteins | sample TergutLab28metaG_2_FD_97872 | JGI IMG/M metagenome (GOLD analysis project Ga0123354, IMG submission 97872) | Labiotermes labralis P4 segment gut microbial communities from Petit-Saut dam, French Guiana - Lab288 P4 | ecosystem: Host-associated > Arthropoda: Insects > Digestive system > Gut ... | reverse complement strand
TGCAAAAAGATGAAAAATGGCTCTATTAAGCGTTTTTTGGACTGAAACTGCAATTGCTCAACGCAATCATATTTTTGAATATTGGAATAGCAGAAATGGAAGTAGAACATTCTCAAAGAATTTGCTTTCAATAATAAATAATAACATTAATCTGATAAAACGATTTCCGGGATTGGGCAAAAAAACTGATTTTGATGAACATCGCGTGTTGACATTAGATGATTTCAGTTTGTTTTATAAGTTTGATTCAGAACGTATTATCATTACTGCTTTTTGGGATAATCGCCAAGACCCTGAGAAATTGCTCTTCTTATTGAATAAAAAAGACGTAAAGTAGATATAGGAATTCAATTTTATTTGTACAATTTGTAAAAAGTGTTTATATTTGCACGGTTTTATTAAAAAAGCAGATTTGTCGGGAATCGCTATTTTAAACAACTATATATTTAACAATTAGAATAAAATTAGTTATTAATCCCATATATAAATTAATGTTCATGAAAAATAGGGAAAAAAGATTTTTGTGCGTACTTCTCTTTTTGGCGTTTAACATATTGAGTATATTCGCGCAGATAAAAGTAGAGGGTACTGTCACGGATAAAAACAAAGCGCCTTTAATAGGAGCAAGCATCACCGTAAAAGGCTCTCAAATAAGCGCTATTTCCGATACTGAAGGGAAATATTCCATTGAAGTTCCTAACAGTAAGTCTGTTCTTTCTTTTGCTTACATAGGATTTGTCACGGTGGAACGAGTCGTTGGGACAAATTCAACTATCGCCGTTGTCATGGAAGAAAACACGCAAGCGTTGGATGAATTGGTGGTCGTTGCTTATGGCACACAACAAAAATCACATCTTACGGGAGCTGTCGCGTCCTTAAAAAACGACAAGTTGGATGAACTTGCCTATTCCCGCGTTGATCAGGTTTTGCAAGGTAAAATGGCAGGAGTGAGAGTTAATAATAGCGACCCGACAGCCGGATCAGCGCCTCAAATCAGAGTGCGTGGAATGGCTTCGATTAACGCATCCAGTTCTCCATTAGTCGTTATTGACGGATTTCCCATGCCAAGAGAGGATGAAAATGCCTTGGCTTCTATAAATATGGCTGATGTAGCCTCTATTGAAGTATTGAAAGATGCATCTTCGGCTGCTCTTTATGGTTCTCGGGCTGACGGAGGGGTAATTATGATCACTACTAAATCCGGTAGCGCCGGCAAACCGCAATACTCATTCAAAATGTTCACGGGGATTAAGAAAATAATTAAAGTTCCTGATATGTTATCGACTGATCAATATGTTAAATTGTTGTACAGTGAAGCTGCATTGCGCATGCAGGATCCTGCCGTTAATGGAACGAATATGAAATTTAACATGATTTCGGATAATGAGAAAGCTATGTATTTGATTTTGCATGATTATGACGACGGTCCAACCAATTGGGTTCAGGAAGGATTACGACCGAATGGATTCATACAGAATTATATGTTAAATGTATCCGGAGGAAACAAAGATTTGAAATACTATCTTTCCGGCGGCTATACCGGAGAAACCGGCGTCATGAAGTATAGCAATTATGATAAATACACTTTCCGTTCAAAAATAGATTCAAAGCTTTCAAAAAAAGCAACCGTTGGATTAAATATTTCTCCAAGCATTAGCAGGCAAATATCTCCGGGTAACGACTTTGTGGATTTTCCCCGTTTTCAAACCTGGTTACCTGTACGTCATAACGCAGCGACAGCAGCTTTGACAGGGAAAAATATAGGCGATTACGCACAAGCCAATGATTTTAGTAATTTGAATTTGAGCGGAATCGGATATAATAACGAAGTGTGGAACTTGACAGGCGTTACTCCCTGGACGTCAGGTAATAACACCCCTGTTACCGTAAATGATCTTGTAAGTAATGTTACGGATGATTATAAATTACAGAGCAACGCTTATTTTTCGTATGAAATTATTCCGGGATTAATAATAAAGACTTCCGACGGATTCTTCGGAGAATACAAAGAGTTTAATAAAGCTCAACAAACGGCGGCAACTAAACCGGGATTACCTAATCAGTTAAATCGCCAAATAACTTTTCATACCGAGTTGCTGACGGAAAATACGCTGGAATATTCAAAAAAAATCAGCGGTCATAGCATACAGGCATTAGCTGGTTTCACTGCTCAAAAGAGTAATTACCGCTACAACCAAATTGTAGGAACATCTTTTCCGACAGACAATGTGATGTCATTTAACTTAACCAACCAAATATTGGTTGATCCCGGAGATGGAAGCGGTACGACTTCTCTTTATTGGGGAGATGCATTGGTATCTGTTTTAGGAAGGCTTAATTATGATTATATGGGAAAATATTTGGCTTCCGTCAGTTTCAGGTCTGACGGCAGTTCCAAATTTGCACAGGGACATAAATGGAGTTCTTTTCCCGGCGCCTCTGCCGGATGGAGAGTGAGTGAAGAACCTTTTATGAAGTCATTGAGCGGCGTATCAAATTTCAAATTGAGATTCAGTTACGGCGTTACAGGAAATAACAGCATTCCGCAATATTCCTATATGAACTCCATGAATGCCGCCAATTACGTTTTAGGCAGCGGCACCGGATCTTCGGTACAAGGCATGGCTTCAACGGATCCATTTTTAGGAAATTCGCTTATTAAATGGGAACAAACGCAAGAAGCCAACTATGGAATAGATATGGGCTTTATAAGGAATCGTTTTTCGGTCTCGATTGATTATTATAATTCTACGTCCATACAATTGTTATTACAACAGCCTACCATGCTGATTACCGGTCATAAAACTGCATGGAATAACATTGGGAAAGTCCAGAATCGCGGTCTTGAAATAGAGCTAAACACAACCAATATAACCAATAAGAAATTTAAATGGACAACATCAGCTAATTTTTCAACCGATAAAAATAAACTGTTGAGTTTGGGAGGTCAAGACCAGTTAATAATGACGGGAGCAAGAGGAGATACTTATATTGCTATCGTTGGGCAGCCTTCCATTCAATATTACGGATATAAAACCGATGGCGTTTATACGACATTTGATGAAGTGAATGCTGCGATGTATGATCCCAATACAGGCGCAAAAATTAATTACGGACAATTTACCCCTACGATTGGAGGTATAAAAGTATTGCCGAGAGTCGGCGCTGATGGAAATCTCGTTGTTGACGCCAACAGCCGGCAAACATTGGGTTCTCCTTTCCCCGATTTCTTGTGGGGAATGACAAATACGTTGAGTTACAGGGATTTTGATTTGAGCATCGTTATGCAAGGCTCGCAAGGAGGAAAGCTTTGGAATGGAAATATCTATTACATAGAACACACCCGGTACAATGAAGCGTACATAAAAAATCGCTACGTTAGCCCCATGTTTCCGGGAGATGGTAAAACTCCGGCGTATTCCTCTAACAACATTGGCACTTCAGGCGCAAATCTCTGCGTAACCGACTATGCGCTTGAAGACGCATCGTATGCAGCGCTGAGGGATGTTTCTTTGGGATATACGCTTCCCAAGAAAATCATGAAGAAGATAGGATTAAGTTCTTTACGCATCTATGGCTCCGCACAAAATTTGGTTTACCTGATGGGATCCAATTATCGCGGCATTAATCCCGAAGCGCGCAAAACAAACACATGGTTGGGTTACGACTATAGCAACCCCTTGGTGGATGGATTCCAAAGCGGAGCATATCCGTTAGCCCGCACCTATACAGTCGGTCTTGATTTGCAATTTTAATATTAACACAACTAATCGAAGAACAATGAAAACTTATATAAAACGATTACCAATATATATCGCATTATTGTTATTCCTCTCCGGATGTAATAGCTTTTTGACGGAAACGCCTCAGTCAAAGCTTATGCAAGATTTTTTCTATACTTCTCCGGAGCGTATTAATATAGGAATAATGGGTTGCTATTCGGGCTTGGCAACGCTTACGGCAAACGAATGGTTGATTACGGAACAGCGAAGCGACAATACGTGGCAATACAGTACGGCGTCGTCTAATTCCAATCGAATCGCTCAGACAAATCTCTCATTATTCAGACCGTATGCAACCATGCCGGAAGTTCAAAATTACTGGCAGCAGGCTTATCAAAACATATCCAATATCAATGCGGTACTTCCTTCCGTGATGGATAATAAATATGTCGGTCAGGAACCGTTGCGGGCGCAATATGAAGGAGAACTGCGCTTTTTACGGGCTTTGCATTACTATAAACTGTCATGCCTTTACGGGGATTTGTTTGAAGTAACCGCCCCGCTTGCTCCCGCCCAGGCGCTAACGCTTCAACGCCTTCCGGCAGAGGATATATATAATGACATTATTATCCCAGATTTAAAAATAGCCATAACAAATTTACCGGCGCAGTATGCAAGCGCTGATGCGGGTCGCGCTACCCAATGGGCTGCCGAAGCATTATTAGCCGAAGCCTATATGATGCTTGGCGGATCTGCAAATCTGGCATTGGCAAAACCCCTTTTGCAAGACGTTATGAATGCGCCTCAGCAAGGTCTGCTACCCAAATACAGCGATGTTTTCAGTACGTCAAATGAAATGAACATGGAAATTATCTTTGCTATTCGTTACAAAGGAAGCGAGCAGGGATTAGGCTCTCCTTTCAGCAACCTTTTTGCTGCTGAAAATTCAGGAACAGATGTAGTTAAGGTAGGTCAATCTTACGGATACAATACGCCTACCAATGAAATAATGAGTCTTTTCAATGCAAATCCGAATGATCAGCGTATCTCTACTTGTTTTCAAGTATATACAAAAAAAGCAACTCCCGAACCCTACATTTCTAAATTTATAGATGCTAATATTACTTATGCAAGTAATGGCGAAAATGACTGGGTTGAGATTCGATATGCCGATGTTGTACTGTTATATGCCGAAATACTGGCGCAAGACGGCAATTATGCAACTGCTAACCAGTATGTAAATCAAATCCGCAACAGAGCCGGAATTGATCCGTTGCCGGCATTTACATCTTCTACTGAAGCGCTGGATGCTGTGTATGCAGAACGGCGCTTGGAGCTTGCTTTCGAAGATAAGCGATGGTTCGATCTTTTGAGAATGGCAACTTCTTACAATAATCCCGACATGCCGATGAATATTCTCAAAACGCATGTATTTATAACCGATTGGGATGCGATGTACGGTAAATACACGACACAGCCGCTGCCATCGGAATCTGATTTTACGAATGGAAAACTGCTGTTGCCCATTCCGCAGTATGAAATCAACGTTAATCCAAGCGTTCCGCAAAATTCTGCTTATGCCAACTGAATTTTAATGTAAATTTTTGTATAGTAAAATGATGAAAACAATTAAATCAATCATAATAATCGGTATTACGGCTTGTCTCACTGGACTTGGGCTTAATTCATGCGATACTAGTAATGCAGACACGCCTCCCACCTCTAAACAGATGGATGTTTATGTATCGCAGCGCACATCTTTTGTTAATTCGGAGATTGCAAAAGTTAACGCCTGCGTTGTCGGGTGGGATAAAGACAACTTTAGAGCCAACCAATTATCGCCTTCTTTCGATGATTTGAAACAAGCCTACCTGAATTCCTTAAGTTTTGCCGGCGATTTATTATCTAATCCCGACCTGACTTATAATAATATTGTACAGGTAGATTCCGCTCTTTCCGCCACAGGAAAAGCGTTTAATTCAAACATACTCCTTTTTGATCACAGGGCGTTAAATGATGCAGTAACAGACGCTAACACTTTGTTTTATGCAACTCCTGTCGGGACTGCGTCAGGAATGGTTTCTCAAGATGCAAGTACAGCTTTTAAAAACGCTATTACTGCCGCATCTACTGTACGTAATACAGTTACCGCTACAGACATTGTTACACAAAGCGCTTGTAATGACCTTGCCGCAGCTAAACAGATATTTATTAACGCCATTATTCCGTAAAAATATGAACTTTAACAAACGATTTTTAAAAATTTCAGGTTGCATTATGCTCCTTCTTTTGAGTGGAACTTTCACTTTTGTCAACGCCCAAACCGTACTCAACGCTACCGGTTCAGGGGATACTTATCAATTAATTAACAAGGCTTTTGGCGGTACGGCATACGAAGTTCCCGACTGTTCGCATCCCGAGTTTGGACCTCATATTACACAAGTGTGGGATGATACGCTGAACGAATATGTTTTTCAATTTTACATCCATGTTACTCCGGATAATGATCGCTGTGTCGCTTTTGACCGGCAACGGACGGAAATAAAAACGTATGACCCTTCTCCAAAACAATTGCTGGGTTACCCCGGCGATGTTGTCGAATACAAATGGATGTTTAAGTTACCCACAGGATTCCAACCTTCTACATCATTTACTCATATCCATCAAATAAAACCTGTTGGAGGAGATGAAGGAAATCCTATCTTTACGTTATCTCCACGCAAATCAAATCCTAATAATGTATTGGAATTAATCTATATTGATAATGACAATGTTACCACAAAGCCGGTAAATGCTAAATTGTCCGATTTTATCAATGAATGGGTGACCGTTGTAGAGCGCATCTCTGTCAGCGCCGACGCCAATGGAACTTATTCGATTACAATAACCAGAAATAGCGATGATAAAGTATTGCTTACCTATACCGATAATAACATTCTCACTATTCGCACGACTAATACTTTTATACGCCCTAAGTGGGGAATATATAGAAGTTTAGCTAATCCGGGCGATTTGAGGGATGAAGCTGTTCGTTTCGCCGGTTTTTCAATCAATAAGATAGATCCGAACAGTGGAATCCAAAATCCTGTTCAAAATCAGGATAAAGTATCCGTTTCGCCCAATCCTGTTTCGTCTGTTGCTACGTTATCATACGTATTATCTGCTGCAACACAAGTGGATGCGTCGCTTTTTGACGCTAACGGACGACTTGTTCAAAATATTCTCAACAATAGAAAACAGTCTGCCGGCGAATACAATCAACCTGTTTCTGCGGCTAACTTGGCGTCAGGCGTTTATTTTCTCAAATTCGTCACAAAAAGTGGCGTTACAACCCTGAAAATGACTGTTGAAAAATGATTTTATGAATTTTATTTTTTATGTTTAACTGTTAAATATTTTTTTTATGAAGAAGATTTTTTTACTCTTTTGTTTGTGTGCTGTTTGTTCTTTTTCAAAAGCACAATCATTGAATTTTGTTCTGCCGCTCGACGGATCGATCGGAGATCTTTCTACAACCGCAGGGGTAGCTAAAGCTACTGCTGCCGGATGGATAGTGGGTGGTCCTGCTTTTATTGAGAATACGCTTTCTATTCTTGAACCGGACGCCCCGTTGTCATACGCCGATCCTAACAGTGGAGTTGAGTATCCTGTAGATGGAACAAATACCATCTATCAGGAATATCCTTACTACAACACAACAACTACTACTACCGGAACTGTTACCGGATCTACGATTGCTTATCCGTTTTCTTCGGATCCAATAAGTACCGGAACGGTCTATATGACTTTTATGTTTCAGTCATTTACTCAGGTCGCAAATGGAAAACATTCGCCAGGCAGTAACGTTCAAATGATTGGTATGACCGGAAATCTTACAACCCCGGCTTCAGGCGCTACTTCAGGATCGGGAGTAAGGCTTTGGATGAGAAAAAATACGGCGGATGATGCTACCGGACTTACAACGTATCATTTAAGTATTACCCGATCGGCAGGTAACGTTAGTTCGGCAAGTTCTACCGCAATGGCAAATGTGGATTTTAATTTTGATGAGACATACTTGCTGGTAATGAAATATGATTTTGACACCCAAACGGCTTCTCTTTTTGTAAATCCTACTATAGATTCATCTACGGAACCCACTCCTGATGCAACTGATAATGCCTCGGTAAATAGCGGTACTCCACTTCTTACAGATGCAGTTCAATATGTTCAGGTAAGACAAAACGGGAACAATTTGGCTTATTTTTATATTGGCGGACTTCGTGTTACAGACACATGGGCTGATGCCGTAAGCTCCGGACTTACAGGAATACAAAATGCTGAAGTAAATAATAATCAGTTATTTACTTTGAATAAAACAATTACTGCTACTACACCCGGAACGCTTACCATCTATTCAACCGCCGGCGTTAAATTATTGCAAACCGATATTCAAACGAGTTTACAAACTAACTTACCCTGCGGACTTTATATAGCACGACTTAATGCTGCTAACGGGCAACAGATCAATCAAAAAATTATTATAAAATAGTAGAACAGGAATTAATCAAAAAATTCCCTTGTATATTCTCGATATGGCAAGGGAATTTTTTATTTTACTCTACCGTAATAAACGCTGATTTAATATCGTCTGTTTTAACTGATACAATGGTTTTTCCTCCGTTTTTATTCAGTTTTATCCGGGCGGTTCCGTTATATGCCTGAACTTTTTTAGAACCGGTTGAAGTTCCCTGATTAATAATCAAATTTCCGTCTCCTGTAGAATCAAAATAGATGAACCGATTGGAATCAAGGCATAAAACGCCTTTTTCATCCAGCAATTTGGCTTCAATCCATGCATATTCAGGCGTATTTTCAATGACGGATAACTTTATCAAGGCTTCCTTTCCCCATTTTTCAGTTTGATAATTAAAAGAAATTTCGTCGGAAACGGTCTGTTTTCCTTTCTTTCCTATTGCCTTAACCGTATTATTTCCCGCATTGAAAGTAGTTTCCCAACGTAAGCCGGCAGCGGGAAAGTCCTGTGAGTTGCGTTTTTTCATACCTAAACTTTGTCCGTTGAGAAATAACTCGACTTCGGGACAATTCGAATAAACCTTTATTTCCTTTTTTTCATTTAAATCACCCCAGCGAACAGACCATGTGTGCCCGTAGATATGAATCATCGGCTCATCAGTCCAGTAGGATTGAACCACATAGTAACTTTCTTTCGGAGTGAGATCGCGCTCAACCACTCCTTTCTGATTGACATAAGGAACCGGATTTTCAGGTCGTATGGGTGTAGAAAAATCTTTAAATGTCCAAAATGCAGCGCCTGTGAGCCATGTCATACTTTCCTGTTCTTTGAGATGCCAATCGTATAAATCACAGATATAAGTCTCGCTCCAGTCGCCGTCGATAGCGGGAGAATGCGTACTTTGCCGGTTCGGATATTCGGCGTGCCGGCGGGCATGACTGTCGCCTCCCCATTCCACATGCAGGAATCGATCGACCGAATCAAAATTAGTTTTTGTCGCTTGCTTATAATCAGTATATTTACCGCTGTACCAACCTAACCAAATGGAAGGAGAATATACATCCGGTATATCTTTGCAGAAATCGCACCGGCGAATGGACGTCAAACGCGAATTATCCAGCTGATGAGCCAAATCGCGTAATTCTGTCATAAACGAACGTATTTTTTCCTGATCAAACTCTGGAAAATCGTTAGTCCAGTCGTTTTCGTTACCTAATCCCCAAAGAATTACGGACGGATGATTGCGGTGTTGCGTAATCATATTTCGTAACATATTTTTAGCTTGATTTTTATATGATTCGTCGCCAAGCCCTCCGCGACACCATGGAATTTCTTCCCAGACAAGAATTCCTAATTTATCGCATTGCTCAAGAATGATGCGCGACTGCTGATAATGTCCCAACCGTATGAAATTTGCACCCATCGCTTTAATCATTTTCATTTCACGGATCATCATTTCCTCAGTCATTGCCGCTCCAACTCCGGCATGATCTTCGTGGCGGTGCGTACCTTTCAACAACAAGCGTTTCCCGTTCAGGAAAAAAGGACCTTTTTCAGCAAACGTATAATTGCGGAAACCAAAATAATCCTTCCAGACAGTCGTGTCTTTGTCTGATACCAATTGCACTTCACAAGCATATAAAACCGGCGAATCGGGCGACCATAAAGATGGTTTATCCAGCGTGAACCGAAATTCCGGCAAACCGGTGAATGACGCATCAAGCGGTTTTTCTGCAAGCGTCTTTCCTGCCGGCGACAGGAGTTTTATATTCATTTTCCATGCGTTGTAATTCTCAGGATTCAACAAACCAAGCGCGATTTCAACAGTTCCCTTTTTTCCTTTGTCGTCCGTCTGAGCGTTGATCTGCATTTTATTAAGCGAAACATCAGGTAGATAGACCAAATTTAAATAACGATAAATTCCTCCGTAAATATTGAAATCCGCTAAATCGGAAGGAATCATTTCCGTATCCCTCGAATTGTCGCAACGAATCAATAGTGGAATCTTGCCCTTGAATCGTCCGGCGTCCGGCGAAGCTAAAAAAGCCTTGACTGCATCAGTGATATCGCAAGTCCATTCATCATATCCGCCGATATGTCTGCCAACTTCTGCGGTATAAACATATACGGCGGTTTTTTGACCTGCGCCTTCAAATTCCAATACAGTACGCCCGTTTTTATATGGATTTTTAATATCCAGATTAGTACGATACCATCCGGGACCTTCATAATAGTTTGTATATGGGTCAACTGCATCAACTGCATTAAAACAGTGGGGTAGGGATACCTTTTCCCAAATGGGAGATAATTCGGGAGCGTCCGGTTTAACCGGTCTTACGCCTTCCCAGATACTTCCCAAATCGCCTTTCAAAAATTCCCATCCGGTATTCAAACGAATTTTTGAAGGATAATTAATCTGACAAAAAAGAGGCGTTTCGACAAAAAATAAAACGGCAACAAAAATAAATTTATAAATATTTTTCATTGCGATTCAAGCTTTTGTTTTCTCAGTAACGCTTCAAGGAAATAATAATCGGCATAGGATAGCGGAACATCGACTTCCGAATTAGACGGCTTTGAACCGGTACTGTGCAACAGAAGAAATCCCCTGTTTTCGCCTGCCGGAGATAAATAATTCCGGCTTAAATTTTCAAGAATCGTATCAGCCCAACGCTTGTATTCAGACGCATTTAAGCTATCATAACCGCAAAGTTCGTATAAAGCCGAAGCAATAACTGCCGCAGCGGAAGCGTCGCGCGGTTCATCGGGTATGCCCGGAGCGTCAAAATCCCAATACGGAATTAAATCTTTGGGTAAATTTTTATTGGTAAAAATAAAATTGGCAATTGCTTGCGCTTGTTTTAAGAATGCAGAATTTTTGGTTTCACGATAACACATTGTATAACCGTACAATCCCCAAGCTTGTCCCCGCGCCCAAGCCGATTCGTCGGAATATCCCTGGTGTGTAGTTTTTTTTAACACATTTCCTGTAATAGTATCATAATCAACTACATGATAAGAACTGAAATCTTTCCGGAAGTGATTTTCCATTGTTTTCATGGCGTGACTGACAGCAATTTTATAATAGACAGAATCATTCGTTTCTTTAAAAGCCCAGAACAACAATTCCAGATTCATCATATTATCAATAATAACAGGGCATTGCCATTCATTAGCATTAAAATCCCATGAACGAATGACTCCGACATTCGATTTAAATCTGGTAATCAATGTTTTAGCAGACTGTAAAAGAATGTTTTTGTAATTTTGATCGTTAGTCAAACGGTATCCGTTACCAAAACTGCAATACATTTTGAATCCCATATCATGCGTTCCTCCGTTCATTTTCTCCCGTTCTAACGGCGCCGTATATTTTTCGGCTAATTGTTTCCATTCGTCGTTTTTCGTGTATTCATACATATACCAAAGCGATCCGGGGAAAAACCCGCTTGTCCAATCGCGGGAAGCCGCTAAAGTCAATTTACCGTCCGGCGTTAGGGTGCGCGGACTTATTTTATCAGAAGTTTCCTGCAGTTTTGCTTTTTCCGTCTCAGAAACTGCAACTTGCAATTGTTTAACCGCAAAATCAAAATCCGTCTTGATTAAATTATTTTGTTGTGCATGAGAAACCGGAGTGTAGTAGAGCAAATACTCCCTTTCAGAAAAATCAGTTTTGTAATTCTTCGCAAATAACTCGTCATATCCTTTTGTATCATCTAAATAAGAGGCGCGTTTTAATGTCCAGCAAAGAATATTCTGCTCCTCTTCCCAACTATGGATTTGCTGATATGGAAATTCGCTTTGAGGTTTTCCCAAATAACAGGCTATAAAATCAATGGCTTTTCCTATGCTTCTGCCGTCCTCCGATTGAGTAAAATAAAGGTTTTTTCCCTGTTCTCCTGCCATTTGGCATATATCAAGTATATGATAAAGATTGTATAAGGTGTAATGCAATGCCAATGTCCGGCGTAGCTCCTGAGGCTGTTTTCCGTCAGGTTCTATTTGCGGGTAAAGCCTTTTCGCAGGAAATTCAGACAGAATTGTATTAAATAAATCCTTATTGTTCACAAACAAAGCAATGCGAGCGCATATTGCATCATAAGCAATGCCATGATTGTTTTTTGCATTTTTTTCCTCTAAGCCTGTTTCGCTTGTTGTCAACCATTGAAGAAAATCGGCGAACCACGATTGCAAGGTTGTAATATCATTAGCGGTAAGCGATTGGGAATATTGCAACAACGCTACGGCGTCAAGCATTTCAAGAAGAGAATACGCGTCAATAATACCGGCGCTTCTTCCTTTGTTATCATTTACTCCCGAGACAAATTGGGCATAATTAAGATTTGGATTCATTTTCGTCTCCGGATTCAGGAACCAGACGCGCACCTGTTCGGCAGCTTTTTTTGCATATTCTGACTTTCCGGAAAAAAAATTAGCCAATGACAGGTCAATAACCATTTCACACATATTCCCCAACGGATTGCGGTCGTATTCATTCAACTCCGGATTTCTTTGTCCATCGCGGGATATATATGGCAAACCATTGGGCGTATCAGGATTGGACCATGTGTATGGCGCCATACTCATATAATCATGCTTATTGCCGGAAGGCGCAACATGTTTTTTCTGCATAACGGAATAAAAATCCGAATTGAGGCGTTTGTTTGCCTTTTCCAATAAAATGTTGTAAGCAGGCAAATAAGCCTCGTCGTTATTTTTGATTTTTTCCCTGACTTCCATGAGTCGCCGCGCATTCCAAATCTTTGTATCAGGCAGTTGCGCATGTACACAAATGGTTGTAATAATTGAAAATAGCAGTAGTGATAGTAATTGTTTCATTCTACAAATTGTATAACTTTCCACTATGAAATTCCCTGAACTTGTACCTCAGAATTGATTTTTTTAATTAACCCCTGTAAAACGCTGCCCGGACCAACTTCCGTAAAATCATTTGCTCCGGCGGCAATCATGTTTAGCGCCGATTGCGTCCATTTAACGGGAGCTGTCAGTTGGGCAATTAAATTCGTTTTGATTCTTTCGGGATTGGTTTCCCCCTGTGTGCTGACATTTTGATAGACAGGAAAATCCGGCGTTTGGAACGAAACCGCATCAATAGCTTTCTTTAGTTCTTCTCGCGCGGGTTCCATCAACGGCGAATGAAAAGCGCCGCCTACCTTTAATTTTAGCGCTCGCTTTGCTCCTGCGGCAAGCAGTTGTTCGCAAGCCATATCGACGCCTTTTATCGAGCCGGAAATGACGACCTGTCCGGGGCAGTTGTAATTTGCAGGAACGACTACTTCATCGATTCCGGCGCAAATTTTTTCAACGGTTTCATCCGGTAAATTAAGAATGGCAGC
>Ga0123354_10011679_pt1 | contig 13595 bp, 6 predicted proteins | sample TergutLab28metaG_2_FD_97872 | JGI IMG/M metagenome (GOLD analysis project Ga0123354, IMG submission 97872) | Labiotermes labralis P4 segment gut microbial communities from Petit-Saut dam, French Guiana - Lab288 P4 | ecosystem: Host-associated > Arthropoda: Insects > Digestive system > Gut ... | reverse complement strand
TTATTTCTAAATTTATATCTTCCTGTCCTGTTACTTTCCATAGGTCCTTATTGAAAATGCTGTTTGGCCACCATATTCTATATATATATATATATATATATCGTAGACATCTATTCACAAAGGTTTGTATTTTACGCTGGATTTCGTTTGTAACAAGCCAAGTTTCACATCCATACAAAAGTACAGATTTCACACAGGCACTAAATATCTTAATCTTGGTATCTTTGCGTAATGATTTATTTAGCCACACTTTTCTCAATTTGGAGAATGATCCCCTAGCCTTCTTGGTTGTCATTATGCGTGGTACCAAAGTCATTTTTGCCCTGAAAAAGGATATAGTGTCTTCCCCGAATGTAAAGATAAAGTAAAGGCAAATTTCACCCTGAAACAGACCACGAAGGCCTAGAGGGGGAGTAAATGTATAGCTCTAGTCTTTCTTTAACCTCGGCGCTAGATGGTGTGTGGCCAACGTCACGCCCCGGCCGCTTTGCCCTCGGGAAAGACCCAGTCCCTGCTGTATAGGAGGCTGGGTGGACCCCAGAGACCTTCTGAATAAGTGCGGAAAATCTCGCCCACACCGGGATTCGATCCCCGGACCGTCCAACTCGTAGCAAGTCGCTATACCGACTGAGCTATCCCGGCCCATCTTCCTCGAATATGTCAGTAAATTTCTACCAGCCTGCATTGCTTTACGACCCAGCAGTCGGTAATATTCATAGTCGCTGTAACGAGATTCTCATTTCTTGTAAAATTACCGACACGGTGCTGTAAATAAATTGGGAGCCTGAATCTGTCTCTAGTGCATGAGTCTTCGGCATGCATTAAACAACGTCACTCCAGTGCGGTAGATTTATATTCATACATCTATGCGCAGGATATGATGAAATGTTTGACAATGGAAAATTCAGTAACTTTGCGAGGTAGAATTTACATACTCTGACGAATGCTTCGTTATCTCCGCAGGATGTAGAAATCAACGTTCTCTCTATTGATAGGAGACAGGGCTGACTGTCTAACGACTCTTGTCTTGAAGAGAAATAGACAAGTAACAACAGGTGTGCTAACTAGAAAAAGGTATGTAGTCAAACACAACTTAGTCACTGAGGTGTATTTAATGACTGTGATGGAAACAACTACATGTTTCGGCCTGTATTGGCCATCATCAGGTTGTCTAGGGAACTTGATGATGGCCAATAGAGACCGAAACATGTAGTTGTTTCCATCACATAGTCATTAAATACACCTCAGTGATTAAGTTGAGTTTGACTGCATACCTTTTCCTAGTTTCACACACACAACGGGGATGACACACTTCCTAGAACAGGTGTACTAAACCCATCGCCATAGGGCACGTATCGTTACACACTCTTTCAGCAGGAAACGCGTCTAAGCGTCTAACAGTATTTAAAAATGTTTCCCGGCTCACAATAAAACGCTGAATGTGCGTTCTAAAAACCGTCCGGTATTGCTGTCTCTTATATTTATTTTATTTACTCTGTTTATTCTGAGAAACACAAGAAGCGCAGCGATAGAATGTGTGGGCAGAAAATGGAGTTTGTGCATGGTACAGCAGGTTGTGTATGTATGTGTGTGTGTGTGTGGGGGGGGGTGGTAAGTGCTCTAAGAGGGTAAAGAGATTCCATTTGAAAAATGAAACAAAAGTTTCAGTAGAATACATAAACAAAGAATTTCGCATGTAACTCTTAAAATCTATGTGCAATTGGAAGAAAATATGAAAATTTATTTCACTCTGTTAATATTGTCACAAAATTAGTTAATGTGATTGTATATTTTTTTCTATACGCATATTGATCCTTGCGTATTGGACACGGTAAATGAAATTTGAATTTATTTACTACTAACGTACCCATAAAATTTTGAAAAATGGTGCTGGAGAAGGATGGAGATCAGTTGGACCGTTCATGCGAGAAGTATTAGAAATGGCAAGGCGGAGAGGAATGTCCAATAGACCCTAATAAGAAGGAAGGCTAACTAGATTGGTTACATCTTGCTTTCTAAAATACTTTACTGAATGAAAGAGGGAAGGATAGAATTGACATGAAGACGAGTAAGAAGACGTAAGAAGCGACTGGGTGACCTTAAGGAAGAGGCAGGTTACTTGAAATTGAAAGAGGAAACACTAGATCGCACTCTCTGAGGAACTCGCTTTGGAAAAGGGTATGGATCTGTCGTGAGACAGCCTTCAGTATGAACGATGAAATTCGCCCACGTACAAAACTCTATACTCAGTAATTTGTGCTTTTCCTTGTCTTAACAACAGCCCGCAGTTGAGCCATGATTGGGTTTCTCTAGTAGGATAAAAATTTGTGTGCTCTTTTCCCCGTATCCAATCAGAGAAGATTGTGTTTCCTGGAACTGTGGATTTCTGCCGATCATAAGTCACGAAGCCGTCTTCTCGTTTCACAAGTTCGCACACCCACCATGTTGCTGTTGCTGCAGTAGTAGTTACAATAAAGAGCCGTATTAAGCTGGGCTCACATTACATCACAGTTGCAACAAATTCCGCGAATATCCGTCATATTTTGCTGCAGTTTAAATTTGGAAACACAGACACGTGCACACAGCAACGTCACTACCAGGAAGAATAGTAAGTTCTAAAGCCTCGTTTTTCCTTGCAAGGAACGAAATTATTTATTGCGCACCGTTTTTATTCGATTCGTGTGTCCAGTTACTGAAACTTGTTTTTATTAATGGAATTTTTATATTAGGCCCCGCAGCGTAGCATGAAGAAGGAAGGAAGGGAATGAGCAAGATCAAGGTAGGAAGGAAGGAAGGAAGTGAGGGAGGAAGGGAGGGAGGGAGGAAACAAAAAGGGAAGAACGAAAGGAAGAAGGAAATATATTATATTATATTTTATATTAAAGTATTGTGATTTTGGATGTAGAGTAAATACAATGAGAGTAATATTGCAGATATACACAAGTAACAATGCGCTGATATTACGTTAGCGCTTGTAGCATCCAAGTGTATATGTATGTATATATATATATACATGTATATGGTTATCTGCAGAATTAATCACATTGTATTTACTCTACATCCAACATCATAATACTTTAATGTAATTCATATGTTTTAATCATTTATTGTAAATACAAATATATTCGGGCGTATATTTGGACGATGAGCTCTACTTACATTTACATAATTTCTTCGTACTAATTGTTCTTCCTGAGGATGGCTGTTAATCGCCTAAATACGTAACACATTACGTAGCGAAATATTGTAATATCTTTGTAATTATTACATGTGCAATTGGTTTCTTTTAAATATACACAATAGGGAGGAGCCCCTTTGTTTTTATGGTAGCATTTTTAGAAGAACTATGATTACAGAGTAAAAAAAAAATTGTGAGTAATTTTAATACAAATTCGTCAGTAATACTGGACACTGAAAGTAATTTTTAGAAGAACTATGATTACAGAGTAAAAAAAAAAAATTGTGAGTAATTTTAATACAAATTCGTCAGTAATACTGGACACTGAAAGTAATTTAACACAAGTTTTCCTTTGTGTTGTGGTTCACGTAGTGAGGTATTAATTGTGTTCTTGCTTATTTTGAACCCAGGAACAGAATATTCCGAACGGAAGTTGTAATATTGCTTTGAGACGCGGACTTGTCACGAAGGCGAATGTTACGATTAGAACGCCTTCTTTGAGCTTTAAATAAATAAATGAATAAATTCGTACACTTCAGAAAAAAGACAAGCGAGGATAGCGTAGTCGGTGTGGTGCCTAGGATATTGACTGACCAACTGCGGAACTTTACGGTTCAAAGTACGGCCAAGTGATTTATCTATTCTGAGGTGCGTTCATACCGGCTTATCGCCCACCACAGTCTCTTATCCTATTGATATCGGGCCCTTTCCCCAAGAGTAAAGCAGCCGGAGCGTGAATCTGACCGCTCAAATCTATCTTGTATCCAGCTTAAGAATAAACAGACATAGCCCTACCATCTCGCGTGTCTTCGTGTCGTTGACACGGAATTTGCTTGGCTTCAAAACAAATTTTTTGTTGCGTCGCAATGTGAAGTTCTGCATGGTGACAGTCTGTGCCCTAGAATACAGTCTGCTGGAACACAGATCTGCTGTATGTCTGTAATTGGAAACAGATCCGATCAGCAATGCCAAACATATACACCAGTGGCAGGGTAGAACCCTTTAAGTTTGTACTAAGCAGATTGTACATGACCACATACACATTGAATGAGTGGAAGTAGGATGTATATACCAAGGCAGGCAATGTACGTATAACGTAGAACTGAGGCGTTTTCTTGCAACATTTATTGCAAAGGAAAAGCAAGATATATTACATACTGTGTGTATGTGTTTGTGTGTGTGTGTGTGTGTGTAGTCTTACGCAGTGTTTCTCAACCGCCGGGCCGCGGCCCGGTACCGGGCTCTCACATCAATTATATCGGGCCGCGAGTGTTCTCCTGGAATCTGTCATTTTAGTTTTCTAAACAATTTTCATGAATAAATGTTTTATAGTGGAAATATTCTGAGGAGAATAATATTCGTGAATGTGTCGAAAAACTCAGACCCAGATGTTGGGCCTGAGGAAACTAAAATATGCTACAAGATTTCGTTAGTCCAGTGATTAATAACTAATTTAAATGTAATTTTATATTTGTCAACATGCCACACCGTATACATAAGTGTATTAACAATCTTTATGATTATGCAATAATTAATTATTAATACTTATGTTACTTTAATGTATAAAATGGAAAGGTATTTGCGAGTAAATTTGTTGGGACCGGGCCCTCTTCTTAAGAAAGAAGAATTTATCGGGACGCGGTCTCACATGGGTTGAGAAACACTGGCCTTACGTATACAGCATGCAATGTTCATGTGCCATATTGTCGTCTGTAGATTGTCCGGCGCAACAAAATTTCTCTACCTTATTCCATAAACGACACGATAAAAAATAGAGTTATTGAACATAAAATCTGTGTTTTGATTTTCTTTACAACTTTTGTCTGAAATATTTCTCATACTGAGAAGAACTGAGCGAGATATGATCAGAAATGTACATTGATTTTTATGTATAGTACTGTACCTGTTATTCTTGCCAAATGTTAATGAAATTTGAATTTTATCGAAAGATTTTCGAAAAAACTCAAATATCAAATCTAATGAAATTATGCCAAATAGGAGCCAAGTTGTTGCGTGCTGACGGACAGACGGACGGAAGGACAGACATGACGAAGCTAAAAGTCACTTTTCGCAATTTTGCGAATGCTTCTAAACTGGCTTAGAGTTAAATTATTATGCAACGCCGTAACTGCTCTCTCGAGCAAAAAATTAGTTTTACGGCCAGATATGGCCTTTCAGTTTGCTGAAATATATTTTCTCACTGCACCCGCCAGATAGTGTATAGTAAGCAGTATACTGATCTGAAATTTGTAGGACTTTTTCCATACATTTTAAGGGTACCCAGAGGCTAATCCTGGATTCTTATATCCTGAAAAAAACTAATTGTCTCTATTACCAATGTTGACAGTTTATTATTAATAACCTTGTCGTGTGCCAGTTTAATTTTCAAATGTTCTGTGGAAACTGAGAACGAGATTAACACTTCAGTTAATGATGACATCGTTTGTTATTGGCTCCAGTTTTGCTTAGAAGGCAAATATTTTCGCGAGATAAAGATAATCTGTTGCTCAAGGTGTTGAGTTGAAGTGACCAGTCTGTCACCCGCACTGGCATTTCATCAGGTCACGTGCAGTATACTTGTATTGGACAGTGTAACTGCGGCTTCATACATTCTCTTTATAGGTAAAGCAGTCCCGTTACAGGCCCAGAAGTGCCCAGAGGGTTCCAGGAAATTAAGTTTCACAGATTTCATGACAACAGAACAGGAGGGTTGTAGGTTGTCCGCTTTACACACCGGCCGCCTTTACCTCCAGGAAATGCTCCTGGTACTCATTTCTGTTAGAGGCTGATTTGACCCTAGGGCCATGGTGCGATCGGAAGGATTATGTCAATAAACATCCACTGACACCAGCTGGGGTCGAACCAGCGACCTTCCGATTTGTAGCACAGCACCTTAACCACTGTGCCACTGTAGTCCTCATGTTATCTTCATAGTTCTGTTAATATCCCAAATTACAGGGCAGCATGCTGCCACAACACCCAACTTGTACAACGAAATTAATCTGTGACTATTTCTAGAGTGACTTTAGCAAGGAATATATAGCTCCCTGATGATGATCTTAGGTCCGAAACATGTCGGAACGTTTTTAATGTTTTAATGTGTAAATCTTATAAATTTTATATATTTGCAGTGGTTGGTGTAATAATTGAGTAACACGACAGACAGTACCATTCTGACGGAAAGAAGAAGGAACAGTGACGGAACAGAAATGTGACGCGTAGTGTGAATCGGCCCTTACCTTATTTAGAAAAATGACAACGTGTTTCGATTTGATAGACCATCATCGGGCCTTTGTTACAAAAATTCTGAAAATAAACTCCAATGCGACACACATAAAGCGTAATTTATATTTCATTGCACCTTATTTTCAAAATGTTTTTAATGATTGCCTGTGGATTGTTTCTAGACTATGCACGCGTGTTTCCACATTTAAGTGCATAAATCTGTTTCTTGTAAACGTCACTAATAGCGTGCACATTGTATAGATTAATGTAGATCCTCTATTATGTTCGAAACATTCATCTGAATCCGTAGACCAAAATCGCGTTTGATAATATAATAATCGCTAATTTAGTCAAGAACCACTCCCCTGCTGATTGCAGCTGAAAGTCCTTTGCCTAACCAATTCTGTCCTGAAACACAAGAGTGCAGTGCACACTGGCATTATACAGACCTGTCCGCTAATGCTGTTTAGGGAAATAATCGGTGTTGATTTATGGGAATGATACGATAATCATAAACGTACTGTGTGACAAAGTTCAATGTTTCGTAACATAAATAGCAGGTGGTGCTTGTAGTTAGCGCTGGGTATAAAGATTAACTATATTAAACATTAGGGTCTGCAGTTGCCCAATACATGACCATGAAGGCACAGAGAGGAAGCAGAGGTTCGGCTCCACTTACTCTCAAAATCGGCGGCAGATGGAGATGAGCGTTCAACGTCACATTCCGACCGCTCTCCGCACTACTCCTCGGGAAAGAACCCAGTACCCATCTGTAATCAGAGTGTAATTTTAATTAAATGGAACAAAATTAATCTATGGTTTGTTTTGTCTATTTCCAGAGTACTTAGACTGATTCTGATGTTTCATTTGCTAATGCCAAATCTTGCCCAGTAGATGTGACTGTCATTTCGAAGGTGGCAAAATACTGACGCGACTTATTTATGGTTCAGTATGGCAAAATTTTTCTTTTGTGTTTGCTTATCCTCTAAATGAGTGGAAAAATTGCTGACAAGCTGTAATGTAAATAGAGCACACATACACACGCGCGCGCACGCGCCTTGTGTTTGTGGACTGAAGGGGTGGAATTTAGCTTTCATCCCTTTACTGTGTTGTCAATAAACTGAATTATATTAAAGGCGAACCCTTGTTAAGTCATCTTGCTATAATTCTTCAAGGCTTACTATGATGGTTGTGTAATAATTACATTTACAATGGCTTCATAATATACCAGAATTATCTCTGTGAAATTAAAGCCATTCGGTTGAAGAGAATTAAGGGCACTTCACTTTGACATGTTGAACTGATCCAGGCGTCCAATACACGTTAGTTCCCTTTCTGTAAGGATTACACTACCTACCATGGAAAGCCTAGAGAAAGGTATGGAAATATGTGCGGAGAGAAAATCTACCTTTGTAAAGACCCTGCCTTATGTGTTCAGCAGCATACAACGTATAGTGTCACAGAATAATTTAATGTTCTTCCTGAAATCAGCAGCAAGAAGATGAGCGACTGGGTGTAATTACAGGAGCCGGAGTTACGTAGTCGGTGCAGTGGAGGGACTATGGACTGGACGATCCGGGGTTAGAATCCCGGCAGGAGTAAAAGAGATTTAGCTTTTCTCCGAAACGTCCTGATGGCTGTGGTGTCAACCCGTCCTCTATTTAAGTTGGTACTCAGTCCTTGGTGATCAAGTGGCTGGGGCGTGAGACTGGCCACTCACCACCATCTAGCACCAAGGTTATGAATGAATGGAGCTATGCCACCACTTCCAGTATATGTTTCATGCAGTGTACAGGGGCGACTTTAATATTGCTTTTACCTTAACTAGGGATAAATGTGTTGTAAATAAAGGATGACATGGATCTTCATGTTTGCACCGTGCATCAATGATAATTAAACACTTTATTATCCAACTAATGCACAGTATATAATTTGTAGATACAATTACAGTCCTCAGAAACGCAGATGGATATTTACCAGTCGACACGGCGTAACATTTCAGAAGAAAAGAAAGCTTTGTGAAGACCGGTGGGGGAACCACAAATCTCGCGAAGACAGATTTGTGTTTGTGACATTAACCTTTACCCTGCTGACGTGGAGAATATGGTGAGCTCCTAATAATGCCAGCAAATGGCAGATTGGATTTAACTCGGCATTTAAAGGGTTAATAACACTTCTTTGTAGCGACCAAATTTCAGTTAAAACCACTGTGTATTTTTATATACAGCTACTTTCGTTCAGCTTGAACGTTTTAAAGCCAAACGTTTTCTTTACGGACCGCCAGGTTTTACATTCAAAAGTTCTACATGGTGTTCGCTTTGTGTTGAGGGTCTTGTAAGGATCTCAGAACAGACAGCGACCTTTGCTTTATACGTCATTAACTGGATGGTTTTTATAACCGTGTTGGAAAGTGTTTACAGCGCGGTACGGACTGATTCCTTATATACAGCAGATTATGTTTCGTCTTTAAAAGAGTAATACTGTACTCTTGAAATGGATTCAGCATTGACAGAAGAATCGGGGTTTCAAATTCCAAAAGAGACAAGAGATTTATCTAGTCTCCAAAACGTCCAGACCGGCTCTGTGGCCCACCCATCCTCCTATTCAATGTTGTACCGGGCCGAAGCCTGAATTTGGCCATACATCTGCATCTAATGCCGGGGTTAAGAATGAGTGTAGCTATACCTCTGCTCCCCCCCCCCATATGCTTTCATGGTGCGGAGGGGAACTTTGGAGAAATACTGACTGTCCGTATGCCAAGTTTTGTCCTTCAAAATCTGCTCAATAAATGTTGGTGGAGTTTGATATTCGATCTGTAGACTCGTAGTTATTTGGAGAAGTTCTCTGTGATCCATTCGGTGCACGAAATTAAGTAGAATCTTATGCTTTAATCAAAAGCCGTTAATTATACAATTACAAGGAAATATAAACCCCGAATTTTTTTTCATACGAGACGCTGTTCGGCGTAAAATGAACTGCTGCTTTAATCGCAATAAAAACGATTTCTCTTCGTCATGTCATATGTGGTGTTCGTTAGCTTTGTAACAATGAATTGTGTGTAGCATAATGCCAATGAGTTGTGGAAAATCATAAAGCAACGACTGGGAAGACATTTTTTCTGCTAGAATTCAAATGTAACAGCTTTTATCAGTGTAGTTTTATGTGCCTGTGTGATACGCTCTTCATGCCATTTTTTTTCAAGAAAAAAGTTTTATTATAACGCAAAGTTCTCAATGGAACAAATACTGAGAACGACACCCCCATGAACAACGATTTGAAATATAACCTGAATATTGCACCATAACAAACAGGATAAGAAACGTTGCCCTTGAGGCACAAACCTGTTTAACTGACTTCTGTTGTTCATCGAGATTGCTATATGCGGCAGTAGCAAGAATGCTGACTGTATGCATGAATATACAGGGGTGCTGATAAGTCCTTACGCCGGTCAGGAAAGAAACAAGCTACATTCCCCGCAATTTATGGAACTTGGAGTTTCATTACCACATTCACAAGAGTCCACCACCTGTCCTTACCCTAGCCAAATCGAACCATTCCTCTGCCCACTACACTTTTGACAGGTGCATTTTTTTTCCTTCCTGGTCGGGCTAAGAACTTACCAGCACGCCGGTAAGTATAAATATAAATATTAATAAATATAAATATTAATAAATATAAATATAAAAATAAATATATATAAATAAATATAAATATAACATAACACTAGCAGAGCACTGGAGGGGAAGACAATTATTACCTGCAGTGCGTAATATCCTATCTAATCAATGCTAAAAGGATAAGTATTATGCTACTTAGCTTGAGTAAAGTTGTCTGTTTCTGCAACGTTATTCTGCCAATGCACGTTGTCATACTTTCATATCAGTATAACGTACCGTTGAGTTCCCATTCTCTACCGCGGAGAGATGAAGCGACGGTGCGTTTAGCTATACAGATTAGTTATCATGTTTTGGTACACATACATTGTTATTGGTTACAGTGACAAAGAGAAATCTATTTCCTATTGAAATTTCATATCAGCAGATTACTGGTCTATTCCAATAGCCTGCATATTCAAGTCATTACACATGCAACTGGCATTTGCAAAAACAATACTTAGATTTGAAATATAATCATATAACTGCTAAAATTCCAAGGATTTAATGTCACTGCATGGTGCGATGGTAAACCACATTTGAATGGTTTCATGTTTACAAATGATAGTCACAAAATAACTCTCTTTTGAATTTCAATAACTCAGTGTTTCCCTTGCAGTAATTGGATTGGGAATTTTAATTGTCTCTTGTGCATTGGGATTGAGAAGAGTTTCAAATATCGACATGAACGAAGCCTCCGTATATCAGAAGTGTCATGACAATTAATAAGGAGTCAACTGTTGGACATATATGTGAGCCATTTCCATCGATTTCCATTCCTCACAATTAACATATAATATTCTGACTTAACTTCAGCTTCCCGTCGCTGTAATTCAAGTGGTCAATTCAAACGATTTCCTTCACAAAATATCCTGTATACATTTCTTTTCTTTTCAACCAAACTGCATGCGAAGTGTGTCATAGCCACTTTAAAGACCAAGACGTAGATGGGAGGATAATATTGCAATGGATCTTCAAAAAAGTGGGATGGAGGGTGGGGGGCATGAAATGGATTGATCTGGCTCAGAGCAGGGACAAGCGGTGAGCATTAGTGAAAGCGGTAATGAATATTCGGGTTCCATAAAATGCGAGCCTGTCCTTCTCTATCCGAGAACTTGTTAGATTCTCAAGAAAACTCTGCTTTATGCAGTTAGTTAGTTAGTTGGTTGATTGGCTAGTTAGCTGTATTGACGGCAGTGATAAAATTGTCACACGCTGTATGTTCACAGATGGAGTTTTTTTCGAGAAAGCAGTTTGGGGTCTCCGATCCTGCCTGAAGTTAGTCTGGATGACTTCATAAAACACCTGCGACTTATGGTGAGTTAGGAGCAGTTTTTGTGCAAATGTGTCGAACTAAGTGTAATTTATACATGAAATTATACCGTCCAACGTTTTGATGCAGTAGAGTCATTAAGCTCCTCTGACATTTTAGAGTACGTCTAACAAACTGAACGGCGTCATATCGTCTACTCTTGGTGTTCGCCGAAATCGAAACCGAGATATCTCATTTCGACGTGGCGGTACGCCATCCACTAGTTCAAACTCTTCTTCGAAACTTCGCAGCAGTTCACTATTCAGACTTCTTGATCGTCTTGTTTTATGGTAAAAACGTTGTTTCTGAAAGTAGTTAGCTTCTGTTATCAGATTGGAACCCAGATGTTTAAAATCTTCTCTGGTTCCTACGTATGTCAACGGCAGGAAAGACATTTGTCTTAAATCATGACAAATTTAGATAATACTATTTGTTACTTATATATATATATATATGTGTGTGTGTGTGTACACACACACACACACGTTAAATGCACAGAATTTCGTGACTTATCTTCCGTGTTATAACTCACTAAATTCACCAAGAATTTATTGTGTATGTTCCAAATTCAGTTTGAACACTTCAATGTAGTTGACTGTATTTGTAGAAGGACTAACTTCATGATTTATGGAGGTCACGGAATGTTTTGATTGTTGTGAATTATAGAAAATTTAGAAGATAGCGTAATTTATGTGCAGATATTTTTTTTTTGGGGGGGGGGGGAATCAGTTAGCACAATATATATATTAAAAAAGAATGAAGGCTACATGTTTTGGCTAAAAAGAATTGGCCGTCATGTAATCTGATTTTAAGAACATATAAAAGGTATATTTTGCAAATGTATTTCGTGTTTGAAATCGAAATATTCACAAGCTAAATATGTACACGTGTAATGTAAGATTTGGAATTCCTGAAAAATACAAAAATTAAGTATGTAGAAGGTTCAACTGATAAGACATAGTAAATACAATAGTATCATCATTCCTTGATAAGTCTTATGACAGGTCCATTGCCTCTTCCAAAGACATTTCCCAGCAGAGTACGATCTAGTGTTACCTCTTTCAGTTTCAAGTTTCCCCTCGTTGCTTTAAGGACATCCAGTATCTGCTTAAGTCTTCTCTCTCGTCTTCCCGTCACTTCTTTTCTTTTTGCTATCTTTCTAAATATAACATGTTGTAGAAAATAGTTCCTACGTAAGATATGACCAATCCATTTGGCTTTCATTCTTTTCGTTGTGTGTTGGATATTCCTCTCCGCCTGTGTTCGTTTTAGTAGTTTTTTCTCACACGATCAGTCCAACTGATCTTCTCCATCATTATCCAGCTAAACATTTCAATACTTTCGGGAAAACACTATGTCGTAAGCAATAAGATACGAATATCTTTGAAGCTGAGTGTGTGTTTTCTTTCATTTTATATGGGCCACTTTCGCATATTATGGGGGATACATGAGGGGTATCACAAATATGTTTAGGAACTCCCAGATAAGGATTGCATATAAAACAACCAATACCACATTTGAAAAGTTAACACACTCTAAACAGTGCACAACCGTAACTAGTGGGATCTATAAACTCACTTGTAATACATACCAGGGTGTATATATCGGGCAGACAGGTAGATCCACGGATACTGGATACAAGGAGCACATCGGACACATTCGTACTAATAACCCTCAATCGGCTTTTGCTATGCATATTCTTAACAATAGACACGAATACGGCACACAGGAACGTATAATGGATTTAATTAAAACATGCACGGAGGGAAAACTGATGAACTGCTGGGAATCCATGTACATACAAGAATATCACAGGAAAGGCCATCTCATCACAGAACAGCAAACACCAGAACACAGCTTACTCTTTGACCAGATCATAACCACACTGGCGACCAAGGACACTACCAGGGCATCCATAGGGGATGATAAGCATAAACCAGACTCCATAGGCATCACCTGAATACGTAAGTAGGAGGACTACGGTCAAATAATACTGATTCACATATACCATGTATTTGACGCACCTATATACTCATGGGGATAGATATAGACTTTAGGTAATATGGGTAACGTGTTTACTTGTTCACAGGCATGCTACCAGATCACCTATATAAATAACTTGTTTTAGTAACTTCACTCTCGATATAGTGCATACTCCCTGAGGATGATCCCGTATGGGGATCGAAACATGTAGGAGGAATATAAATATGTTTTAATGTGAAACTTA
>Ga0123354_10011678_pt1 | contig 13595 bp, 7 predicted proteins | sample TergutLab28metaG_2_FD_97872 | JGI IMG/M metagenome (GOLD analysis project Ga0123354, IMG submission 97872) | Labiotermes labralis P4 segment gut microbial communities from Petit-Saut dam, French Guiana - Lab288 P4 | ecosystem: Host-associated > Arthropoda: Insects > Digestive system > Gut ... | reverse complement strand
GTTCCTGGCGTTTTTCTAAATAATAACTGTAATTTCCTTTGTATGAATAGATCTGTTTATTATCGATTTCGATGATTCCGGAACAAATACGGTCTAAAAAATACCGGTCGTGCGTAACCATCAGAAGGGTTGTCCGAGAACGGCTCAGAAAATCTTCCAGCCATTCGATCATTTCCAAATCCAAGTGATTGGTCGGTTCGTCGAGCATCAAAAAATCCGGTTCATCAATCAGGACTTTCGCCAAGGCAATTCGTTTCAGTTGTCCGCCGGATAATTCTTCCATGCGTTGATTTAAATCTGTGATTTTCAGACGGAAAAGAATCTGTTTCGCTTTCAATTCCAGCTCCGGATTGTTGGAGTGAATGCAAGCCTGCAAGATAGTAGCTCCTTCCGGAAATTGCGGATTTTGATCAAGATAGCCGATTCGTAAATCGCGGCGGAAAATGATTTCTCCGGAATCGGCGTCTTCCTTTCCGGCAATGATATTAAGCAAAGTTGTTTTCCCTGTTCCGTTTTTAGCAATTAAACCGATGCGATGTCCTTCGGAAATGCCGAAAGAAATATCGCCAAACAGCAAGCGGTCGCCATACGATTTTGTCAATGAAGAAATTTGCAGATAAACAGCCATAGCTTGTTGAAACAAAATTCAATAAAATCTTACAAATGTAATATCTATTTTTTGAAAATAAAATAAACGGCTAAGACCAACAATGCAAATCCGATGAAGTGATTAACCCGGAGTTGTTCGTCTTTGAACGCGATAATAGTGAAAGCTGAAAAGACAATCAACGAGATAACTTCTTGAATGACTTTTAATTGCCAAATATTAAACGGACCGTCGTTGCCATCAAAACCCATCCGGTTAGCCGGAACTTGAAAAAAATATTCAAACAGGGCGACTCCCCAGCTTAAAAAGATGATAACGATTAAGGGCAAGGCGGCAAACCATTTAAATTCCTTGAGTTTAAGTTGCCCGTACCATGCGATGGTCATAAAAATGTTGGACATGACAAGTAGTCCAATGGTGTAGAGCGCTTTCATTTGTTCAATGTTAATATTCAATAAACTATTTCAAGTTTTGAGTGTCCGTCGCCTTTGGGAATAACTTCGATATGCGTTGTGATGCGTTCTTTGAGTTCGGTGAGATGCGAAATGACGCCTATCAGTTTGCCTTCGCTTTGCAGATTCGACAAGGCGGTGAGGGCTACATTCAGGTAATCGGAATCAAGCGTGCCGAACCCTTCATCAATAAACATCGTATCGATTTTCATATTCCTGCTTGCCATGTTTGCTAATCCCAAAGCCAGCGCCAAAGATACAATAAATTTTTCACCTCCCGATAGATTTTGGGTGGTTCGTTCGTCACAGTTTTGAAATTTGTCAATGACCGACAGTTCAAACGGATTTGCAGCATCTCCAGCACGTTTCAGAATATAGCGTTCCGACATTTTTTGCAGTTGACGGTTTGCCAATCCTATTAAATATTCAAAAGTCAAAGTCTGGGCAAAATTGCGGTATTTTTTGCCGTCTTGAGAACCAATCAGTTCGTTTAAACTTCCCCATCTGGAACAGATTTTCTGTTGTAATTCTTTTTCATTTAATTTTATACGATTTTTTTGCAAATTTTCATCATTAGAATGTAGCGCCTGCCGGTTTGCTCCTGTTTTCTGAGAAAATAGATCACTTTGCGGTTTCTTTTCGTCGTATTCGGCTTGCAACGCATCGAACGTTTTTTCGGTAATCTTCTCTGTCCGTTTTATGGTTAATTCTTTTTCTTTTTCTGTAATAAGCACTTGATTCTTTGCAAGTTCTGTGCTTGCATTCATTGTCGATTTTTCCGTATTTGTTTTAGCGGTTTCAGCCTTTTCCAACAGCTCTTTCAAGCGTTTTTCTTCCTCTCCTACTTGTTTGTCGCCGAATAAATGATAACGCTCTGCTGAAAGCGTTTGTTTTTCAGTTTCAAATCTTTGTTTTTCCGTTGTTTTACCGGCGAGTTGCTTTTGAATATTCTCAATTTCAACATTTGTCAAAGCAAGTGCGCTTTCCAATTTATTCATTTGTTCTTTCAGGTCTTCTATCTCCGTTTTATTCTTATTCCAATCATCCAATCGTTTTTTTAATGTATCGATATTAGTAGCGTCATATTTGGTAAATATTTTCATAAGGTTGACATTCTTTTCCTTGTATTTTTCGCCTGAATTTTCGAACAAAAATGTTTTATTCTCTAAATGCTGTTCGCTTAATTTTCGATTCATTTCGGCTTCTGTCTTTGCTTTTTCTGAAATTTGCTTTTCGAGTTGTAACTGAGGAATTTCCTTCTCCTGAAGCGTTTTGATTAATTTTTCACTTTCTACGGCTTTTGAAAGGATGAGCGTAACCTGCTTGTCCTCGTTTAGGTTTTGTCTCTGAATATTTTCAAGAAAATTAATCTTGTTTTCACCGGCGGAAATGGAGAAATCCGGCTTTAAAATTTTTATTTCATCCTGAATGATATCTCTTTTTTTGTTGTATTCCAACAACTGTTTTTCTGCTTTTTCCTTATTTATTTGCGCATTTGTTTTATCAGCAACTAACTTAGTCAATGCTTTTTCATCTTGCTGAACGGTATTAATAATCTGTTGTTCCTGATTTTTAAGATTTTTCAGTTCCGTTTCTTTTTCACCGATTTTCGGCTCATTTCCGAGCGCATAGGGATGTTCTGTAGAACCGCACAAAGGGCAGGGTTTTCCATCTTCGAGCGATTTGCGGCGTTCGTCCAAATGTTGGATTGCCTGGATGAGTTTGATGTTTGCTTCAAGCAAATCTATTTGTTTTTTAAGATATTCCCCAACCGTTTTGTTATCTAAATTTTTTTTGGAAAGCGCTTTCTCCAGATTTTCGAAAGAAGCAATATAGGCTTTGAATTTTTCAATCTCTTCTTTGTTTTCAGTGATTTCTTTTTCTACATCAATCAAATCTTTGATTTGTATGCCAAAATTCGTAATATTCTCTTTTTCTTTCCGGTAAGTGTCAATTTCTTTTCCTGATAAAATTGCGGACAGGTCTGATCTCTTTGTTTTTAGTTCCTGTTCTTTTTCATTCAATGCTTTTTCCTTTCGGATTAAAATCGAAAGTGCGTCCTTGTTTATAGCGGTTTTGGTTTCCAAGTCCTTTTTTGCATTTTCAAATTCAAGTTTTTTTGTGTTATAATCAGTCGATAGGTTATTTACTTCCAACTGTTGATTTTCGATGGCTGCAAATTGTTCTACCAAAGATTCATACTTCACATTTGCCATAGCCCAGGCTTGTTTTTGTTGTAGCGCGTTCTGGATTTCGATTCGGTTTTTATTTTGATTTTCAAGTGATATCGCAAAAGTATTTTTTGTTTTTTCTAATTCGCTTAACATTTGCAAAACAGGGATGAGGAACTTATTTTTTTCAGCGATTTTCGTATCTAATTCCCGAACTTGCACTAAAATTCTGTCGCTGTTTTCTTTTTCGGTTTTTGTCGCTTTCAAAACGATTTCCGATTGTTCTGACTTTCGTTTTGCAATTTCAACAGTTTGCTCTAAATCGGGCAATTTTTGTTTTGCTTCTACAACCTGCTTCTGCAGATTTTCCAAATCGGAAAGCCATTTTTTTGCTACTTCTATTATTTGTAAATCGCTATCAATCTGGTTTTTTTGTGTATTAAATTCCGTAATCTCTTTGTTTAGATTCTCGATTTCTTCTTCAGAAAGAATTTTTATTACACCAATTTCAACAAGAATTTTATCTAATTTTTCTTTTTCTGTCTTATTGCGTTCAAATACTTTTCGAGAAATTTCGCCATAGATTGCTGTTCCTGTTATTTGCTCCAAAAGTTCGCCTTTTTTATTCTTATCCGCCTGCAAAAAAGCGGAAAAACCGCCTTGCGCCAGCATAATTACTTTGGTAAACTGCTCAAATGTAAGACCCAGAATTTCAACAATTTTACTATTGCAAATAAGCGCCTGGTCAGCGTAAATTTTGTCCGTACTGTCTGCAATTTGACGATTAACCGGTTTAAGATTTCCGGTACGTGTTCGTTCCTGCTTCCACGCCGATTTCCATTTTTTTCCACCCACTTCAAACACGATTTCGGAATAACAATCGGTCGCGCCTCGCGACATCACATCATTGTTTTGACCTGTTATTTCTACGCGCGGCGTTTTGCCGTATAACGCCAACGCAATGGCGTCGAGTATGGAGCTTTTTCCTGCGCCGGTTTTGCCGGTAATAGCAAAAAGTCCGTTGTCGGTAAATTGAGGCTTTGTGAAATCAATCTCCCATTCGCCGGCTAACGAATTTATATTTTTGAATTTTAATTTTAAGATTTTCATAAATTATAATTCGGTCGTAATTTCACGATACAGATTCTTCAATTCTTCGTTTTGTTCAATAGGAATGTTGTTTTTTTCAAGTAATTTATCAAATACTTCGAATTTATCAAGTTCATCAAGCAATTGGGTACAGTCGTCTTGCGTCAGCGCTTCATTTAAATATTGTTTGTTTTGAAGTTTAATAATTTCGATTTTTGTATTGGCAATTAGCTCGTTCGCCCATTCTGTAAAATCGGGAAAAATTTCAGAACCATCGTAAATAATTTCAACCCAAACAGAAATGCCGGATTTTTTGAGTTCTTCCAAGCGATTACTTATAAATAGTTTATCTCCTTGAATAGATTCTAATTGTTGGAAAATCGGAACGGGTACTTCGGTAATCGTTTTGTTTCCATTTTCAAAATCAACGATAATAACGCATTTTTGCTGATTTGACTCGCCAAAGCCCATCGGAATCGGCGAACCGCAGTAACGCACCGAATCACTTATCGCAGAAGGAATATGGTAATGTCCAAGCGCAACATAATCAAAACCGGGCGGGAAAATGTCGCTTTTCACACATTCCACATTTCCGATATAAATTTCCCTGACGCCATCGCCCTCGGTTGTTCTTCCACCTACAACCGACAAATGCCCTGTTGCGATAACCGGAATATTTCTGTTTATACTTTTTCTTTTGTTATCAGCAATTTCGGCCACTTTTTCATAATGATTTTCGATATTTTCTGCAATCCGCTTTGAACGGTCGGAATAAGTTTCTCCTTCGCTAAACCGGCTAATGTCTCTTTCTCTCAAAAACGGAACGGCACAAACGATTGCCATTGGATTTTTTTCATTGTCTTCCAACACAATAATTTCATCTTTAATATTTTCGCTTGTGTTACCAACCACGCTGATATTGAGCGTAGCAAGAATATCCTTTGGAGCATTCAGAAAACTTGGCGAGTCGTGGTTTCCACCTATAATAACCATATTTTGACATCCGGACTTACGAACTTTGAGCAGGAAATCGTAATACATTTTCTGCGAACTGTTAGCGGGAGAGACAGTATCAAAAATATCGCCGGCAACCAGTAAAACGTCAATCCTATTTTCACGGATAGTATCCAACAGCCATTCCAAAAACTGAGTATGTTCTTCCTGTCTTTCCTTTTTTGAATAAAGCATTCGGCCCAAATGCCAGTCGGAAGTATGAAGGAGTTTCATGCAATAATAATATGAAATCAGTCTATTTAGGACAAAGGTACATCTTTTTTTGAAATGGCCTCTATGGTTAATCATCAAATATGTATAAAATAAAATAAAAAAAAACAAAAAAAAAGAAATAATCTATATAAAATATTGACATTTATTTAGTAATTTTGTCTATGAATATTCACACCATTCTAATTGATAACAATTATAGACATGAAATATATATTATTAACTTTCGCCGGATTAATTATAACTACAAGTATTTTTTCACAAACACCTTGGTCCTTGACCGGAAATGCAGGTACAACAAATTCTAATTTTGTAGGGACAACAGACAACAGGCCTTTAATCATAAAGGTGAACAATCGGTGGGCCGGATTTTCGGGGTATCCTGATAACTACAATGTGTCTTTCGGATTTCTTTCGAATACGCTTAATTCAGGCTGGGACAATACGACATTGGGTGCGCAAACGCTCACTAATAACTCCACTGGAATCCGGAATGTGGCTATTGGTAGCTATGCCCTTGATCCCAATTCTTCCGGCAGTGATAATGTTGCTGTTGGAGAAAGCGCTTCCGGACGACAGAGCGGCGACGTTAGTTATATCGTGGCAATCGGTCGGGCAGCGCTGATGAATAATAAAAAAAGCGGTAATACGGCTTTGGGATTTGAAGCCGGAGCATACAATACGGCAGGGGAAGCGTTGACGGCTGTCGGTTTCAAGGCGCTTAATAAAAACAGTACGGGTAACAACAATTCGGCGATTGGCTTCAATGCGCTGATTAATAATACTACAGGACATAATAATACAGCAGTAGGCGCTTGGACTTTGGTTGGGAATACGGCTGGAGATTATAATACGGCAGTAGGTATGAAATCGCTTTACACCAATACCACAGGAGATTATAATACGGCTGTCGGCGATCAGGCTCTTGAACTTAATACGACCGGCTATTGGAACGTTGCTCTCGGTTCGGGCGCTCTTAATCAAAATATCACCGGCTACTTGAATACAGCCGTTGGTACTTCGGCTATGTGGAGTAATAAGACGGGGAATGATAATGCTGCTTTCGGAGAAGAAGCTTTAGCGGGAAATATCACTGGAAATAATAACACGGCCATAGGTACGCGGTCGATGTTTTCATTCAACCTGACGCCTACCGGCAAAATTCCTATTGGTAATGCCAGTTTCAATACGGCGGTGGGTTATGAATCACTTCGAGAAATTACAACGGGAAGTTGGAATGTCGGCGTCGGCGTACATGCCATGCGGATAAGCACCACAGGAAGCAATAATGTGGCAATCGGCGACCAGACACTCATGATCAGCACAACCGCCAGCGGTAATGTAGCTGTGGGAAGAAGCGCCCTTTATAACCTTACGACAGGAAATAACAACACCGTTATCGGCTACGGTGCAGATACCGACAAGGGTGACCTTACGAATACAATAGTCATCGGATATGGAGCAAAAGCGACTGCAAGCAATCAGGTGGCGATAGGAAACTATACTATAAACAGTATTCGCGCTTATGCCCAGTTGACTACTATTTCGGATGAGCGAATGAAGAAAAATGTGAAAGCAAATATTCCGGGATTAGCCTTTATCAATAAATTACAGCCGGTTACCTATAATTGGGATTGGGATGCAACTCGGAAACTGCAAAATACAACTGTGTCTCCCCCGCAGGATAGCCGTCCAACTACCGGATTCATAGCGCAAGACGTGGAAAAAGCGGCAAAAAGTATCGGATATGATTTCAGCGGTATAGACATAGACAATAGTGAAAATGCTTTGTACGGGTTGCGGTATTCGGAATTCATTGTCCCTTTAGTAAAAGCCGTACAGGAACTTAGCGAAATGAACAATACGCAAGGCTCCGCCATTGCATTGTTGCAGCAACAGGTGGAAACATTGACTCAATTAGTAAACAAATTGACAGGCGGAAATACGAATCTTGCCCCTGTTTATGATAATGTTACCGATGCTTCTCTGGGACAAAATTATCCCAATCCTTCCATTCAATCCACAACCATCGTCTACACTTTGCCGTCGGTTTTCAGTTCGGCAAAAATAGTTATAATTGATACTTCCGGAAAAATATTCAAAGAAATACCGATTTCCAAATCAGGAACAAATAGCATATCGGTTGAAACCCTTTCCTTACCGGCAGGAACTTATTATTATTCTTTATGGGTGGACAACAGGACTATAAGCACAAAAAAGATGATAGTAAAAAAGTAATCGAACAACATGAATAGGATAGGTGTTGGTTATTTAATGAATTTTTCGTAACTTGCGCCGTTTTATTAAATCAAATTTATTGTTCAATTATTAAACAAAATTCGTATAATGAAAGTATATCAAACCAATGAAATTCGGAACATTGCAATTATCGGTGGTTCCGGCTCGGGGAAAACCACTCTCGCAGAAGCGCTGCTTTTCGAGGGTGGAATCATAAAACGTAGAGGTTCCGTTGATAATGGAAACACAGTGTCGGATTATTTTACCGTAGAAAAAGAATACGGATATTCGGTTTTTTCAACCATTTTTAGCGTAGAATGGGAAAATAAAAAGTTAAACTTCATCGACAGTCCGGGCTCGGATGATTTTTCAGGCGGAGCAGTTTCCGCCATGAATGTAACCGATACGGCATTGATGGTTCTTAATGCCCAATATGGCGTTGAAGTAGGTACCATCAATTCATTCCGGTATGCCGAAGATTTGCACAAGCCGGTTATATTCCTTATCAACCAGTTAGATAAAGAATACGCCGATTTCGATAAGACACTGCTTCAACTCAAAGAGACGTATGGAAATAAAGTGATTCCGATCCAATATCCCGTGCAAACAGGGCAACATTTCCATCAAATGATCGATGTGCTTAAAATGAAGCTTTATCAATGGAAGCATGAAGGTGGAACGCCGGAAATCATGGATATTCCTGCTGAAGAACAACGCAAGGCGGAAGAATTGCATAATGCGCTTGTTGAAGCGGCAGCCGAAAACGATGAAGCGTTGATGGAAAAATTCTTCGACCAGGGAAGTTTGACTGAAGACGAAATGAGAGAAGGTATTCGTAAAGGTTTATTAACTCGAGGAATGTTTCCGGTCGTCTGCGTCTCGTCGGGCAAAGACATGGGAATTCGCCGGCTGATGGAATTTTTATGTAATAACGCACCAAGCGTTTTGGAAACCCCTCTTTACAAAAATACCGAAGGCAAGGAAATTAATCCCGACCCGACCGCTCCCGTTAGTCTTTTTGTTTTCAAAACTACCGTTGAACAGCATATCGGACGTGTATCTTATTTCAGAGTTATGTCCGGAACCGTAAAAATCGGCGACGACTTACTGAATGAAGACCGCGGATCAAAAGAACGTATTTCACAATTGTTTGTCGTGGCCGGACAAAACCGTACGGAAGTTACCGAACTGAAAGCCGGAGATATCGGCGCAACTGTTAAATTGAAAGATGTCAATACCGGACATACCTTAAACGGTAAAGGGCTTGACAATAAATTTGATTTCATTAAATACCCCAACTCTAAATATCGTCGCGCCATTAAAGCCGCTAACGAAGCTGATTCCGAAAAGATGATGGAAATTATCAACCGGATGCGTTCCGAAGATCCGACTTGGATCGTGGAACAATCGAAAGAACTAAAACAGGTGATTGTTTCCGGACAAGGAGAATTTCACTTGAAAACATTGAAATGGAGAATTGAAAATTCGGATAAGCTCGCTGTTGAGTTTTTTGAACCGAAAATTCCTTATCGTGAAACGATTACTAAATCTGCACGCGCCGACTACCGTCACAAAAAGCAATCGGGAGGCGCAGGTCAGTTCGGCGAAGTGCATCTGATTGTAGAACCTTATCAAGAAGGAATGCCGATGCCGGAAGTATACAGATTCGGCGGACAAGAATTCAAGGTTCAAGCGCGTGATGTACAAGAAATTGCAATGGAGTGGGGCGGTAAATTGGTATTCGTGAACTCCATTGTCGGAGGTTCGATCGATGCTCGCTTTTTACCGGCTATCTTGAAGGGAGTTATGGCGCGTATGGAACAGGGACCTTTGACAGGCTCTTATGCGCGTGACGTCCGTGTCATTGTTTACGATGGTAAAATGCATCCGGTTGATTCCAATGAAATTTCGTTTATGCTTGCCGGCCGGAACGCTTTTTCAGAAGCGTTCAGAAATGCCGGACCGAAAATTCTGGAACCTATTTATGATGTGGAAGTTTCCCTCCCTTCGGAATATATGGGCGACGTCATGGGTGATTTGCAAAGTCGCCGCGCTATGATTATGGGTATGCATTCCGAAAGAGGATATGAAAAATTGATGGCAAAAGTACCTCTGAAAGAAATGAGTAATTATTCGACTTCGTTGAGTTCCATCACAGGCGGTCGCGCTTCTTTCACCATGAAGTTCGCTTCTTATGAATTAGTTCCGACGGATGTTCAAGATAAATTACTGAAAGAATACGAAGCACAGCAGGAAGCAGAATGAAAACACTCCAAAATATTTGTATACTGGCTTTTACCTTTCTTGCTTATCCGATTCTTTCGGAAGCACAACGCATTATTCCGGTAGAAACCGCGGATAATGCGTTGGTATTGCAAGTTGATGACCAGAATAACCTTCGTTCTATTTATTATGGTAGAAAACTAAATAATGAGAAGGAATATGAACAGATAAACAGGGAATACCGGCAGCCGGATTATACCGGCTTGCTGAATTCCGCCTACACTCCGGCAGGCTCGCGCAATCTGTTTGAACCTGCGATCAGCGTAACTCATTTTGATGGAAACAAATCGCTTGATTTAAAATATGTTTCACAAAATACGCAAACGATTAGCAATAACGTTAAACTGTTTACGATTACGTTGAAAGATCCTGTCTATGATTTCACTGTTGAATTGCATTACAAGGTATATTATAAAGAAAATGTGATTGAACAATGGAGCGTTGTCCGGCATAACGAAAAAGGAGATGTCGTGCTGGACAAATGCGCTTCCGCCAATCTGTATTTAAGGGCGAATAATTATTGGCTTCGACAGTTCCATGGCGATTGGGCAAGAGAAATGCAACCCGAAGAAACAATGCTCACTCACGGAATTAAGACCTTGGATACCAAGCTGGGAACAAGACCCGATTTGTTTCAGCCGCCTGTGTTTATGATTTCCTTAGATAAACCGGCAACAGAAGAAGACGGGGAGGTCCTGTTTTGTTCAATAGAATGGAGCGGTAATTATCGAGCTGATTTAGAGTTGGATAATCAAAATAATCTGAGGATAATCGCCGGAATCAATAATTATGCTTCGGCATACGTCCTTAAAGCAAAGCAAGATTTTGTTACGCCTTGCTTTTTGACGGTTTTTTCGGATAAAGGAAAAGGTCAGGCAAGCGTGAATCTTCATCGTTGGGCGAGAGATTACAAGCTAATTGATGGAAATGGAAGCCGGTTAACTTTGCTGAATAATTGGGAATCTACCTATTTCGATTTCAATGAAACCATATTGAAAGGCTTATTCAAAGACGCCCGGAAATTGGGTGTTGACTTATTTTTGCTTGATGATGGCTGGTTTGCGAATAAATATCCTCGCAACGACGACCATGCCGGATTGGGCGATTGGCAGGAAAACAAAGCAAAACTACCCAATGGTATCGCATCTCTTATTGAAGAAGCAACGAAGGACAGCATCAAATTCGGGATTTGGATTGAGCCGGAAATGGTCAATCCCAAAAGCGAACTTTATGAAAATCATCCCGACTGGGTGATTAAACAACCGCAAAGGGATGAATATTATTTTCGGAATCAATTGGTGCTGGATTTGACTAATCCGAAAGTGCAGGATTTTGTATTTAACATTGTCGATAATCTTTTTACAAAAAATCCCAAATTGGCTTATATCAAATGGGATTGTAATTCAGTGATATACAATGCCTATACTTCCGTGCAAAAGAACCAGTCGAATTTTTATGTCGATTATGTCAAAGGACTGTACAACGTGCTGGAACGTATCCGTAGTAAATATCCGACAACCCCTATTATGCTTTGTTCCGGCGGTGGCGGACGAATGGATTATGGTATGTTACAATACTTTACAGAGTATTGGCCCAGTGATAATACCGATCCCAACGAGCGAGTTTTTATCCAGTGGGAAAATTCCTATTTCTATCCGGTAATTGCATCTTGCAATCACATAACCGATTGGGGAAAACAGCAGATGAAGTTTAAGATAGATGTAGCCATGATGGGGAAAATGGGATTCGATATTGTTGTCGGCAAGTTAAGTGAAAAAGATTTTCAGTTTAGTCGTCAGGCGATTGACACGTATAATAGCATCAAACAAACGATTTGGCAAGGTGATTTATTCCGGTTAGCTGATCCTTATACCAATAACGCAGCTTCGCTGATGGTTGTGGACGCGACTAAGAAATCAGCGATAATGTTTAATTATTTAGTCAATAACCGCTATGGTGCTTCAAGCGCTTTACCTGTTAGACTGAAAGGCTTGGATGCCGGGAAAATGTATAAAGTTACGGAAATTAATCTCTATCCCGGCACAAGATCTTTTTTGCAGGCAGATAAAACCTATTCCGGCGATTTCCTTATGAATATAGGATTAAATCCCGATGTCAACGCTAATCGGACAAGCGTAGTATTAAAAATAGATGCTGTTGATTAGCCGCGATCAAAAGACAAAACTTTGATACGGGATGCCAATGCTACAATACAAATTCCTAATATTCCGATCAAAGTATAGGAGTAACGAAGATTAGTCACACTGGCAATATAGCCTATCACCGGAGGCCCCAATAAGAATCCTAAGAAGCTAACGCTGGATACTATGGTTAGCGCAAGACTGGGGGGTATTCGCGTTTTCTGTCCCGCTGTGCTGTATATGGTAGGTACAATGCCGGCAGTGCCGAATCCCGTAATCATGAAAGCGATAATGACCGTGATGAAATGAGGAAGAATTACTGCCGTAAACAGTCCTAAGCCGATAAGGGTTCCTCCCGCTTGTACAATGCGCCGTCGTCCCCACTTTTGGGTTGCTTTGTCTATCACAAAACGTCCCGAAGCCATTGTGGTCATATAGGCAGCCAAACCTATAGGAGCTAAATGTTTCGGCATTCCTACAACATCTATCAGATAGAGTCCGCTCCAATCCGACATGGAACCTTCGGCAGCCATTCCGCAGAATGCGATAGTGCCAAGCAAAAACAAAAAAGTTTCAGGCTTTCTATGCTTTCTGGCAGCAACATCGGCGGGATCTTTTTCCTTTTTGATATCCGGTTGAAGGTAAGATTTGTTTATAATCAAGGTTATAACTACAAGCGCGCCTACAATACAAAAATGATAGACAGGACGCAAGTGGATAGACGCCATCAGTAATCCAATGGAAGCTCCGGTTAGTCCGGCGAGACTCCAGCCTCCGTGAAAAGAGGCCATAATCGGCTTATTATAAATTGCTTCAACGTTTATCGCCTGTGTATTGACGGATATATTACAGAAATTACCGCAGAAACCGAATAAAATCAAACTTATTATCAAGGAATAACCGGTTGAAGATAATCCGACATACAGCAAGGCAAGGACATAGCCCACAAGGGCTAATGGTAATATTTTCTTACTTCCGACTTTGGATATAATCAGACCGGAGATAGCCATTCCGCAAACCTGTCCGATTGGAATCATTAATAATATGGTTCCCCATTTGGCGTCGCCTAACCCCATCATATTCTTTATGTCCGGAATCCGGCTTGCCCAACTGGAAAAACATATTCCTGAGCAAAAATATAAACAAAAGATTGCGATCCGTATTCGGTTTTTGGAAGCGGAAGTTAAATTATTTTGTATATTATCCATTCGTACTGATTAGTTGCAGCATTCGCTTATTTAGAATGGTAATCTGTTTCCCGTTCAACGAGATAATTCCATCTTTATCAAACTCGCTTAAAAAACGGCTTATACTTTCCCTGCTGGCGTCAATCAAACATCCAAGTTCTGCTTGAGAGACAGGGAACGTGAAGCTGTCCGATTCAAAGATG
>Ga0123354_10011676_pt1 | contig 13596 bp, 15 predicted proteins | sample TergutLab28metaG_2_FD_97872 | JGI IMG/M metagenome (GOLD analysis project Ga0123354, IMG submission 97872) | Labiotermes labralis P4 segment gut microbial communities from Petit-Saut dam, French Guiana - Lab288 P4 | ecosystem: Host-associated > Arthropoda: Insects > Digestive system > Gut ... | reverse complement strand
AGTCAGCCTACACAACACAACAAGTACTCGCTAGCTCCTGAAGATGGAAGTATTAACGTCTGAAACATGTTGAGCAATATATAATAAAGCAAGTGTCATCTAGTTGGTCAACCTTTATTCAAAGAATGTGTATTCATTCCACATTACTACACATCACGCAACTTCTGCAAAGAATGATTTTTTTCCACAACTGTACACGAAAAGCTCAGCATACGTGGGGTTCTCTGATGTGATAAACCTCTGCGTTCCAAAGAACACACTTTTTTTTCATCTGAATACCCATCATTTCCTGAAGGAGGATCCTCTACCAAAAAGATGACTGACTCTTAGTTTGTTTAACGACACTCTTATTACATAAAGGTCGAACCACAGGATTATTCAGCTATGAATGGATTAGGAAGGTAGCGGTCGTCGCCAACTTTTTAAGTTGACGCACCAGAAACAATGCCACCAGTCAGGACAGACGCCTCCGGACTGAGAATCGAAACCGGTGCCTCCTGAATGCGAAGCAGAAGGGATGACGACTCAACAGTAATATTAGGTTCCCCGAAAAAAGTTAAGTTGTCCCTTTGTATGCCATAAAGGCCTATTATGGTATAGTTCTTATTCTTAACCACAACAGTAGATGGGGCGAGTGGTCAGCATCACGCCCTGACCGCTTTACCCTAGGGAGAGAGCGCCCCGGTGCCACAGAAATTCAGTGCCAAGGAATTACCTACAGTCAGCGTTAACCTTGAGGGTCTACAAGTTGAAGCCAATTTAGAGCCTGATCGTCACCAACCATGTACGCTGGAACGAACTGTATAGTCGCCAGGAAGGTTTAGAAACTACATGGGTTTAATACCAGAAATCTGGCACGCTTCCATATTCTACAATCTTAGCCTGTAACACATTAGTGACTCACTTGCTGAAGCCTTTGTTCCTAGATGCCACGGACATACGGTGCGCAATTCGAAAATACTCTATACAGGTCTACACACAACGATCCGTAAGCCACGCACAACAGTAGAACCCGAAGGTTCAACAAACTTTATACCAAAACCCGCAATTTGAGCTGATCCTGAGCCAGTTTCAACCATCTGCCACTTCCGCAACCTATACCCCAAATCTATCCTAATGTCACCGTCCCCGACCATTTTCGGTGTTCCACATGGCCACTTTACCACCGAAGTATTGCAAGCACTTGTTTCCTCCACCGGGCAGCAGCAGCTTGTAGTGGCTGTCCGATGTTAAGCCGATCCACATTTCTAACTTCGGTCCCCAGAACATCAAGTCTGACTGAAGTAGCTGAAGTTTCCCCACCATTTTTTCCACACCCCGATATGTCGTTCAAAATCATCCAACAACTCGACATTTATGCAGACGAAAAAGCACAGTCGAATAACACACCATCAATACCCATCCAAGCTAGATATCCGACCCACCGTACACTTCGCTGCTGTGACAGTCATGGATGACACGCATAAATCACGAAGGATGTTCTGTATACGGACCAGGGTTCGATAAACTATCCGTTTATAATAAATGTCATACTAAACGGCGACAACGTACGTATGCTTGTAGCGATCCTGCGACATTCATTACGAGGAGCAAACTTACACTGAGTTGTATAAAAATGGGTACATTAGACGACAGTCCGCTGGCATCAGACTTTTTCTTTTTTACAAAACTGACTTTACCATTACGCAAAACTTCTATGTATCACAGAAACATAAAACTATGATATTCACAAACGACATTATTACAAGTAAGTTAGCAAATAAAGTATCCCGGATTAATAAAAAGCCAAAATAGATATGTTTTGTTGACTTTTCAATCTCGGCCGGTAGCCCAACAACAAAGCGATTTCATTTATAATTACAATTAGCACATACTCACACAACGCACTTGCAGAAGTCACATACAAAGTTATCAGCAAGTCCTTCAACTTCATCATCATTTTCGTGGGCCCATTCTTTACATCGCAGACAATGCATCCCGCCCTCAGCGAATGACTCTCCACACAGGATACGCAGTTGCGGTTTTTCTTCCCAAGAGCCATTTCTTATCACTTACATAATTTTTCTTTACTGGTTGGCTGTTTGATCGTTTGCCTTTTTTTAATACATTGCTGGCTTCCTTCTTGTCCAACTCCTTAAACACACAGGAGGCAACTATTTAATGTTTAGCACTTACTCTTTTTCACTGTGCTGCCTGCCGTCAGAAAGTCGTGATATTTTTTTCGGGACTTCTGCCGTGTGATTGCCCCTGATTTTCGACGGGGTAAGAAGTCTATCACTTCTTCTTCAGCAATTTTTACCCGTGCAAGCTGAGGACTGTCCGTTTTGTTACAAGGAAGCTACTCTCAGTACACTCGAGGATTCCTCATTTCACAAGCATAACTGACGATTAATACAGCGAAGGGAAGAACCTGCATCTAAAATGTTTTCGATGTGTTACATATTCAACGGTACACGTATAAAATAATGAGGTTTAATATTTCCATGCAGTGAAATACCAGCTGAAGTTCCTTTCTTACTAATTTAATGTAGGTTTCCAAACATTGTCTATCCTGTTCATTAGTTTCGCGATTTGCTTTTGCGATAAACACCAAGGCCGACGAGAGATGCAAGACCGCACAGAACCAGACCTGAAACTCTGCATATCCCAAACTGGGATCTAGCAGGTTGATGTAGCAGTATTCATAAAATAACCGGCTCGAAGTTGAGGCTGATTTACCAGTTACCATGATATCTCCAGGCAAGGTCGGGATAAGTGCGCTGATGTACGTCGATACCGTCCCCTTCACAACTCTCCCTAACCATTTAAGACAATCACTCATTCCAAGCACCATAACTTTGCTTTGCCCTGGTTTATGAATTTATGTGCTGAGTGTTAGTATCTTTCCACATCAATGCGTAATTCTAAACATGATGTCAAGCGATGGCGGATGACGTTTCCAGCACTGGCCTTGGCGAACACATAAAAACCACAAAGAAAGCCCAATATTCCGTCCGACATGTTCATGCGTAGCATGGAAAGATTAGACTTAACACTTATCAAAGTTGCTCTGGTAAACTGGCTAGAAAATAAAGAAAACCAAATTATGGTCGTGCTGTGCATGACGCTAATCTGACTAGAACTATACATTACGCTTCTATAATTTCTTGTTTACTGAAGCAGCTACGCAGAATCTTGCAATGAATGGCCCTCAGGTCAATTTATACAACGGAAATTGCCTCAACTTGTTCTATACATAACAGTCATGCGTACAAACTACCACTGCTGTTGAGGAAAATGGTACGGAAATACGTATGACTTCTTGGTCAAGAGAATCACTCTCACTCACTCACTCTCTCTCTCTCTCTCACACACACACACACACACACATATCTTATTCAGAGTATAAATTGAGCAAGAAAACGTGAACTACTGTACTATCGCCGATGATCAGCTGCATCGCAAACTATATCACCAAGTTCATTCTCACAAGCTTACCACTCAGGACGCGTCTGTCTCAAACGAATGAACGAAATGGTCTATATTACATAATAAATCTGTATCAAATGCAGCGGTTATTTAATGCCGAATGATATAGGATAATCCCGTTTGCTGAACTTGAAAGGATTAAGACGTCCTGGACTACATAAAATACTAACCAGTCATTCTCCTGTAGGTGCTGAATAAAACCACAAAAATCTGACAAGAAAGTGATGTCCTGACGGAAATTAGAACCAGACAGCCTCCGAGCGTTAGTCAGAAGCGTTACCGTTCGAGCCAACTTGCTCGATGGATTTTGTTGCAATAAGTCTACATAAACAAGACACCTCGCATGTTACTGTCGTGGTGACCATTTTCGTTATTATAATTGTACTGAATCAAGTATTTATTTTACGTTCATACTGCTACCTTACAAATCCAAGTTACAATACGCAATGGATCCTAAGTAAATTACACAGCAAAATTATAGACAACAGCAAGACAGCCGATGGTCCGTGAACAGTTCATGGCGCAACAGTAGTATTATAATCATCCGCAAAACTACTTCATCAAATTTTTCTTGACAGTCGATTTACCTAACTAAACTATCCCGGATCATTCAGTTCCAGAGGGAAAGGGACAGTGGGAGATTGGGTAGCAAGCCCCGGCTCTCCAGCCCGTTGCCAACCAGTTCAATTAATCAAGTGTCCCGGACCATGCAGTTCAACGAGGAGAGATCGAACTCGAGACTCGAAATCCAATCCTCCATCCCGCATTCAACCAGTTTACTGGCAGAGCTATATCCCAGCCGAAGCAGTACCACGTGCAGGCGGGAAACTTCGGGTCGCTAAGGAAACCAGGCGCCGCAGTATCACGCTCAGCAGGATCACTTGTGTCCGCCCCCGCATCACTGATTGCAAGAATTGTTCGCGCGTTCTACAAGACGCGGCCGTCAACGGAGAAACGCCTGGGACGTCAAGTGAAGAACCGGAAACACGTTTCCAGGACTCAAAAATGACCTCCGTCTGCACTGTGAGGTGGCAGCGGTAAAATGACACGAGGAGAATCGGTAGCGTGTATTTATAACAGCCTATGATTATATTTAGTGCACCGTTCAAAAACACGATACTGGTAATACAGACTCTTGTTACAGGCATCAGGCATCGAACCTGTAACTTCTCTGAACTTCCTAAGTTTTATTATTTCTTCCTTGGTTATTCTTTATAGTGATGATTATATGTTTGGTGATTTGAATATTATTCGGTTTATTTATTAGTTTTGATATTTGTTGTTTCTATAATATTTTTTATTATTAGTCCTAATACTTCGGTACATTTTGACCAACGAAAACAAAATGCGCGCTAATTACTATAACTGCACCCTCTTCCTAATTTTTACATGCGGTGGACAGGTGGTAGTCCCGACCAAAAATCTTTACCTCGGGCTGGCTCGCGCCGGGTTTTGAACCCAAGGGCGGCCGGGTACATAATGTCCAAACGAAATTTCGTAAAAATCGGTCAACCGGTTCAAAAGCTTATATGTGGGACATGCAGGTACACGCACGCACACACACACACACACACAAAAGAAAGGCAAGGTGATCTTATAAACCGTTTTATTTTCCTTTTCGGGACAGACTAGGCTAACAGTGATCCCCACCAACTAATAACATCATTTCAGTTGACGTATTGATTAAACAGAAAGGCGTTACCAAACCAACTGGAAGTAACAATTTCCATGGAGCAGAGTTTATCTTACGAAGCCAACAGGTTGTCAGCCATTTATGATATCCCCCACCCCCTTCCATTTTGGGGAACCCGAATGTTCTTTACCATATTCACAGTCACCGCCACGGGCCCTATCCTGAGCCAGGTGAATCCAATCCACAACTTCTCATCCCATTTCTTTGCAATTCATTGTAACACTGTCCTCCCAGCTACACCTACGCATTCCAAGCGTTCTCTTTTCTTCGCCTTTCGCAGTCAGAACCGTTTTCGCATTTCTCTCTTCTCCCACGCACGTAATAATCCCCGCCCATCGCAACCTCCTTGACTAGATCATCCCAACAATATGTGGTGAAAGTTAAGAATCGCAAATCTCTTCATTGTCGAATTTTTTCAGCTTCCTCTTACTTCTTTCCCCTCACATCTAAACATGTACTTCACCATGTAAAATCGAAAACACCATTAACGTTAACTTCAACTCGTCATGCACTGACTAAACATAAGCCTACTACGAAGCGTGGACTGAATGCAGAAGTTGTGGTTTTGACTCCTGATTCTCATCCAAGAAGTCCTAGATTGTATTCCTGACATCTAGGCCGGCCAGTCTGTCGAAGGATTTTCGTCATACAAACACCGGGAGCACCGTGAAATTACCCACAACCTCTTGCTTCCACAACGCCCACCATTGATTACAACAATCCTTCCACCCGACGCTATATGACATACACAGCTGGCAAGCATTCTTAAAGCAATACGCTTCAAGGACTAGGAGAAGGTTGTCGAATGCTTTAGTAATTACAACACGATCATACGTCCTCTATGAGGTCGATGGTTCTTCCATGCAACTCAACACTTCTCGCCTTCTATACGTACAGAAGTTTCTACACACTCGAAATGTAGAAGAACAATGCTCATTTGAAAAGCGCCTTCACTTTGCGATTATCCGTGAACGCTAAGCTCTTCAGTGAACTAAGCACTACAGACTACTATGACACTCTTTCCTTATAATAAGCAAACATTTCATATACATGTAACTATTCACTGTTGGTTGGTGGTTTATATAACTGGCAAGGAATCAAAACTATGGACTGAATGAATAACAGTCAACATTAAAGATGCACAGTTGAAAATTATATACATATATAACTTGTTGAATATATGCTTAAAAGTGGTATTCTAAAACAGCATTGCAATACCATCCTACTTTAAAATTCTCCAAACACAATGAAGGCTTCCTGTTCCTTCTCACACTACGCGATGGGCCAATACGTTTAAGATAATTGCCGAAATGTCAACATCCTGAATGTATGCATAACATAACTCTTACTTAATTCTCACGAAAACCGTAGGCCTCGTATAGAAAAACCTACTGAACTTGAACTGTGAGTTCCATTCTCTCCTCAAAGCTTCTGCCCAAAACACACTTCGTCTCGACCAATGTTTAGCTACTTCGTTCAAGATGCATACAGAGAAGCATGTGGATTTTCACGTAAACTGGTCGCTAAAATCGTTCGACCTAAATTAAAATTCAAATGGCTCGGCCTTTTTCCTTCGAATATCCCGAACATCAAATTACATAAAAGCCTATTCTGCGGTCACTGAGTTGTTACTTGTATACAACGGACGAGCGGACGGAAGGAGAGCCTGCCCGACTGACCGACTTCAACAGGCGCTCCAAATATTCGACTGCGCCTAGAAAAATATATGCATAAGTAATAAAAACACATCATAATTTTACGTAAAGAAGTTTGGTTATTGAACCGAAATGATATCGCAGTAATATTTTATTAAACCTTAAAGAAAACCTCTTTAAGAATTATAACTCAAAAATTTACTGCTGGTGATTTGGTGGGGGCAAATTTTTTAGTCTGAGGGCTATACAAACTCCTTTGCAAATTAGACTACGTATACACTTATTTTCGGAAGTTAAATTATTTTTAATAAGTGGCTAAGGTCAGAAATCATACTTTAGAGTTCGCCTTTGCAGTAAAACTGACCTGCAAAGCGTAAACGCTTCAGTCTTTGGGTAGCAACGCTACTTCAGATACAGATATTTCACTGCGTTGAATGAGATGGGAATACTTGGAAAGAGACGCTCGAAACAAATTTGATATTCCCCAGAACAGACTACAGAAAAAACCACGAAAAGTCTCATTCAAGATATCAAGCATTCCTGCCGACCTCTGAACCTGGTACTTTCCAAACGCTATCGTTACACAAAACTGTACTAGGATACACTGAAGAAATAAAAGTAAATTTTTAATCATAAGATAATGACAGATGGAGGCATAACGAAGGCAAAAGCCAAAAAAATGACCCAAAGCAGCGATCTCCGCCACCAACCGTAAACTGGAACGTTCGGGCATGGAAATCATGTCCACTTGGAAGATGGAGTACACAAATGGTGCGGTCACGAGACAGTCAGAAAAGTCAAACTCCTCGAGAGTAACGCATTGTTGAGGAATATTAATTGGCAATTTACACTTCAAATACTGCCTACAATACAGACACAGCACTACATAATACAATGTTAACCAAAGTCTACATACTTTCAGATAATGAGAGAACCTGACATTCTGACATCATCACATACGGCAAGGGACCGACAAACGTTCCTATCTGGTGATTACTGTTGTATTGTATTTAAGTATTTATTTCTGAAGCACTTTAATCACAAAGTTCAGCTCTCAATTCAGTCAAGATAAACAAAAAAATTGGTAAGCTACTAAAGATAGAGTTAATATCTTGCTATAATCTTATTCTTTTTCTCTGTCAACAAGTGTAATCATATAGTTAAACTCAGCATGGAGAATTCAGTTAAAATAACTAAACACAGTGAAATGCTGATGTAATAAATTGTGTAGTAACTAAATGTACACTTCATTTTCACCTACAGTAATGTCTGAATTAAATTTGGCATATGTTATCCAGACAAACAGTAATCCACGTGTTTAACTCTAACTCATATAGGTCCAATGTAACACCCAATTTACATGAATATCAAACAGAAACTACCACTACCAATGATCTGACAATGTCCTATAAAACGAAACAAAACAAAAGTTGCAAGATATAAAATATGCGGCTTTCGCTGAGACACTTCTTTCGTAAAATGTAAAATAAACACCAAGGCGACAACGCTAAATCTATATACAGCTTTCTGTGTCACAATAACTAGCAAATCAATGGAGATGTTCGTTGGGCTATGTGGCATTTTTGTGGATATATATATAATAAAAATACCAACATGTTATACATGAAACTTCTTACATAGTCTACACAATTATAAACACGGCAACAGTGCCACACACTGATGAGGTATATGACAACATAACGTAGTTTGTATCCCTATTATTGGGAATTATGCACGGAAAGTGGTATTAAATTCTGTGGTTATTAATAGTTCTTGCTAGTATTTGAAGCAAAGTACACGCCATACGTCCTTCCCAAAACGTTTTCTGTACACAACATATACAAGAGCATTCTTTAGAAAAATTATACATTCAATCTGGAGCACGTGTAAAGCAGGATTTATAACTGAATGAAACAGCCACGTATGGATCTGGTCCGTTAACTCAAGAGTGTATGCTCCATACCAAATTCTATGTAAATCCGCTCATTATTTTCGGATGAAACAAGCATACACAGAGAAGGAGACAGCCAAACACCAGATCGCCAGTCTGTGTTCAGGATATACAGAAACGTGATTACACAACCAATGAAGTCCTTATGAACAGTTGGTTGTACCAAGTGACGCACTGTCCTGCCGTTAATTCCTTATCTCCCCCCTTCCCAACCCCCTCCCCCCCCCCGGGTAAACTGGGTGATGTTCGACGACACCTCTCAAGATTCGACTTGTCTGTTTCCGAGTCTGGTTAAATATTCAGCATTTTGCCCGTAATATGTTAGCGCAAGTTTACCACCAATACTTCACAACTGATGTGATCACAGCATGCGGTTAAATTTCGCAACAGATTCGAAGTTACGGATAGGACAGGGAAGCGGACTGAAGTATATGTTATCCATGTTCCAAAAACATCCACTATATGCGAATAATATACCATATTTTCCGATTTTCCGACTAAGTCCAAATGTTAAAGCCTACTTGTACAGTCTACACAAAATTAAAAAGAAAACTGCTAAGACCAAATCCAGTGACTTCACATAACAACACTGGACCTTGAGAAAAATAATAATATTCTTGGTTCTCCAGCCAGCGTTTCATTTGAGCAGCGATACCACAGCCATCCATAACCGGCGTATCCACTCAATTTCGCGGTACGAACTACACCTCTCGTGTTAAAGAAGCTCCTTTTACGACCAGTAACCGTGTAAGCAAAATGTGCCAGACAAGGACTCCGGCCTCATCGTAAAAAGTCTCTCTCTGCTGTAATATTCACGGAGAGTTCGCAGACACTTCGAAGAAAGGACCACACTCAGACCGAACCTCGCAGTAGTTAGCACTCTGTGTCACAGTGTTCTAGAAGTTCGACATGGATCCTCGGTTGTAGCGTAGCCCCGCTGGTCTGTCTAAGTACTTTCATGCTTATCGTTTGACGTAGAGCAGATGCTGGGAGCACCATACGACAAACCACCACCGCTTCCTGCAACACCCCTTCTCAGTCATCTCTCAAAGCCATCGCACCGAGCAACTTGGCTCAAGCACCGAAAGTTCCGACTCGCATTCTGGGAGTGGCCGGTTCGACTTTCCGACTGGACACAGGACGTCCTCAGGTTCTTCGTGGTTTCCTTCAGTACCTCCAGGCCACTGTCGAGACAGCAATTAGAGGCAGACCCTTACTGTTCACCAATGCATTCTCTTCAATCCATTGTTCTTTAATTATTCTACCAATCGTCGCAACACAACCGACCCTCTTCGTTCGCGGGTTCGTGCACCGCGGATTCGCTTACTTCTGTAAGAATTATCGCAGCAGCCCTCATGCATCGAGGTGATGGTCCTCTCTAATTCGCGACAGCATCTGCGTAACTTCGCAGTTTAATACACGATCGACCGCATCCGCTCGCCTATTTCACTCAGCCGCTACCTAGATATAACGGAAGTTTCTACATTTTTCATCCATTTACATAAAATGCTGTCAAGGGAGAGTCTGAGAATCATTTTTAGAGATTGTGAGTTTCGTGAAAATTGGCCCAGTGAAAGGCATACTGTAATTAAGAGCGTACATAAGTTCTTGCCCTATTTTTCCTACATTTTTCATCCGAATTTGATAAATAATGGCACAGCAGACGCCCAAGAATTTCATTCATTTCCTGTGAATTTCGTGAAAATTGATACAGTGAAAGGCATACTAAAATTAGGAGCGCAAATAAGTTCTTACCCTGCTTTTTCTACATTTTTCGTCCGAGGTAGAAAAACATCCGTACAGCAAAGCCCACGAAACGCTATTAAATTATCGTGTGAATGTCGTGAAATTCGGCAAAGCGAAAGACACGTTTTCCGTAAGAGCGTAAATAAGTTCTTGTTCTATTTTCTATATTTTTCATCCCATTTGGATAAACACACGTAAAGTAGACGCCTATGAAATTTTATTCACCAAATGCGAACTTCGTGAATATCAGTACAGTGAAAACCATACTTTCCTTAAAAGCGTACATTAATTTCGGTCCACACTCTCAATTTTTATTGTCCGTTCTGGGTGAAATTCGGTATAAGAGACGGCACAGAATGCCTCTCACTTTTAGCCAGCACCGTAAAAATCGGAGCAGTACAGACCTATTCTTCTTATGAGGTACTCTTATTGTATGATTATCATTCATATTATTATTATTATTATATCCAAAGGCGTTAGGTGTTCCGTCAGTAGCCAGTACCCAACAGTTACTTAAACTGTACTCAGAAGCTCAGGATTCAAAGTCGCACTGTGCTGTAAGAGTTATGAAGCATTTCTGTTGCTTTCCCGCAAATGCAGGAAAGGCATTTTATAACGTTATTTCTTTCGTGAGAATGCCTTCCGATCACGGTTCAGTGTTACACTAACTACTTCGCCGTGGCTTGTAGCGACATATTTACAGCGGTGCAGCACTGTGGCTGAAATTTTTTAATCAATTTTTATTTTTGCAACAACCCCCCAGTAGGCCAGGGCTTCCTCATTCACGAGGTTTCTAGATCACACACAACGACGCGCCACAGTTGGTAGACTCCTCTGGACGAGTGATCAGTTCGTCGCAGAGACCTCTACCTGACACACAACAATCACAACAGACATCCATGCTCCAGGCGGGATTCGAACCCACAATCTCAGCAGGCGAGCGGCGGCAGACCTACGCCTTAGATCGCGCGGCCACTGGGACCGGCGAAATATCTGTTAGCTGAGTCAAATTCCATACAAGACTGCGTCTGCCCAACACGTGACGTTACACGACTTGCTGTTACATACCTCCTCGACAATCCTAGCTTCCAAGTACTAAAGACTTCTTCCACATGGTTTGCAGGCGCAATTACCGCAGTCGAAGTTACTGGAACAGCCGCAACACCAGAACGTAGGAGTATGTATGCCTCTCTTAAGACACTCAACCCTCCCTTTGCCAGGGGGTTGGGCTCCAAGACCCCCCCCCCCTTTGCGAAACGTGAAAAATCGCGAATAATGGACCACTTCCTCCTCCCCCACACCAAGAAACTTTTAGTGTCTTTTTAGTGGTCTTCCTTTATTTGCGGAAACATTGTGATGGGACCTGCTTCTTTTTTTCATTAAACTCCTTAACGTACCACAAACTACGTCATTCTCTCGGCGCTCTGAACGAAAAAAAAAACCCCCTTCGTAGAGACAAAGCCCATCTGTCTGGTAGAGAAACGCGTAAATTCTTTATTTTAATATGTTTATTATATTCCTCTACACGTTTCGAGCACTAATTATGTTCATCTTCAGGGGGTCAAATTGTATTAGTACAGCATCTGGTATCGTCACTCTGGAAACAAGTGAGTGGTCTAAATTACTAAAATATATATTTGTTGTATTATATAAACATTAGAAAATAGTAAAAGTCATATAAAATCCTGCAGATACAATTGAAAAGTGTAAGTGTTGATTCGCGACGTGCGGACGTCGCGAATCAACACTTACACTTTTTAATTGTATCTGCAGAATTTTGTATGGATTTTATATGACATTTACCATTTTCTAATATTTATAAAGTACAACAAATATATATTTTAGTAATTTAGACCACTCACTTGTTTCCAGAGTGACGATACCAGATGCTATACTAATACAACTTTACCTCCTGAAGATGAGCATAATTAGTCCTCGAAACATGTAGAGGAATATAATAAATGTATTAAAATAAAGAATTTGTGCATCAAAATTGGTAAAAAAAAAAATACTACTATTATATTAGGATGCACGGTCAACAAAATATGAAAATTAAGTTTCGCAGTAAATGTCATAATTATTACATTTCTTGCGTACATGGAACTTCATCTTTATCTTCAACATTTTTCTTCCGATTTGGATAATACTCGGTATGGAAAAAGTCCACGCACAAAACAGCCGTTGAGTGACAGCGGGTTTCGTTAAAGACGGCACAGTGAACGCCACATTCTTCGTGAAAGTCGACGTTCGTCACTGCACCATACAATGTGTATAAGGTCCAGGAGAAGCAGACGAAGCAACAGATCATTTTTTCCTTCACAACTCTTGTCCCCTTTCCACCACGCACCCCAACACGTTTAATCACCCCAAAACTTTCAGCCACGAACTTCGACGTTGTTCCATTAAAAACCAACACAAACGTTTTCACGAATGTAAGTATTACTGTGTTAAGTTCGCACATCGCGGCCTCACCGCTCGCGGGTCTTTTTTAAAAATACCCCGCCCCCAACAGCGAAGATTTTCGATATCATCTGAGCCATTAACAGGTTCCCTTTATCAGGCCTAAACAATTTAATAAAATAAAAGAAATACAAAACACGACAGTCTCCTATTTGACACAACATACCCTGCTGCTGGATGATAAGAATAATTCATTTTTAGAATAAAATAATTTACATTTACTAGTACAGCAAAAGTTAATTCCATAACGAATGCAGCTAACCTAAACAGAACGTAACTCGCATTCATTTCGCGTTCCAGCCGAAGCTTAGGAACTCTTAGGACACTTTTAGGATTTTCCTACGGTCCTCCAGACCCTTGGTACCCAGGGCGTGCTCCGCGGATCCCAAGGGGATCTCTGGATATATATCAGCAATGGCTGCGTTGAAGGACACAATTGTTTTTAATGAAAATAATATTTTGTTAAAAATAATCGCGTGACTTCGTTAATTGCCGATATGTTTTTTTTCGTACTATCCTTAGAATATCAAATTAGGAAATTTCCCGTGCCCACGAAGCAAGCGACAGTCGTTTTAATTAAGGTCAAATCATGCGACGCATTGTCACGTGTGCTACCGATGTGT
>Ga0123354_10011675_pt1 | contig 13597 bp, 11 predicted proteins | sample TergutLab28metaG_2_FD_97872 | JGI IMG/M metagenome (GOLD analysis project Ga0123354, IMG submission 97872) | Labiotermes labralis P4 segment gut microbial communities from Petit-Saut dam, French Guiana - Lab288 P4 | ecosystem: Host-associated > Arthropoda: Insects > Digestive system > Gut ... | reverse complement strand
GCCACCGCCGAATCGACACCGCCGGACACTGCTACCGCAATCTTGGCCACCTGATAATTGTCTCACGTTATCCACAGGGAGCCAGGATGTCGCAGCGGCGTCCACAAGCAAGGCGGCGGAGTTACCAAACCGCGCGCAGCGGCAATAATGTGGGTATGGACACTGAAACTGAACCCGACGAGTCGGCGCGCTGCTTTACCGGCAACTACAGCCTCGACCTGGACTACAACGACTACCACTGGCGCGAGTGGGGACGTCCGACGACCGATGACACCGCCTTGTTCGAGCACATTTGCCTCGAAGGCTTCCAGGTCGGCTTGTCGTGGAGCGTCGTGCTGCACAAGCGAGACGCCTTTCGCGAGTTGTTCGCCGGCTTCGACCCCGCGCTGGTCGCGTCCTTCAATGAAAGCGACGTTGAACGCTTACTTGGGGACGCCCGTATCATTCGCAACCGAGCCAAGATCAATGCGTGCATAAACGGGGCGCGCATTGTCAATAGGTTGCATGACGCGGGGGAGTCGTTGGCCGACCTGGTCTGGGGCTTCAAGCCGGCCACTCATACCCGCCCAGCGGACGCGGGCTCGCGGCCGAAGACGACGCCGGAAGCCACGGCACTGGCGAAAGAACTGCACCGGCGGGGGTTTCGCTTCGTCGGCCCGGTGAACACCTACGCCACGATGCAGGCAAGCGGGCTGGTCAACGACCACATCGCGGGGTGCGTGGTGGGCGACGCCATCGAGGCGATGGTAAGCTAGGAACGCAATATGTGCCCGGGGTCAGTGAAAGTCTGAACCGGCGGTGATAGCCCGCGAGCGATCGTTGCATGACGGTTGCAGATCCGGTGGAATTCCGGGGCCGACGGTCAAAGTCCGGATGGGAGGCGCGCATCATGAGCGTTTACCGTCTTCTGGGCCAAGTCCGGAAGGCGGCTTTTCATGTCAGGGGAGTTAACACCCGTCGCGGGTGTGTCGGTGCCCCGGAATGAACAGCACACGCTGAGCATCTGGTGGCGGGTGGCCACGCCGGTGCTGGCCATCATCGCCATATTCCTGATCTGGCAGCTCATCGTGACGGTGACCAATGTCAACCCGGTGTTCCTGCCGTCGCCGGCGCGCGTGCTGGCCCGCCTGGGCCATGAGCTGACCAACTCGATATTCCTTACCAGCATGCTGGGCACGCTGGGCGAAGCAGCGCTGGGCTGCGTGGTCGGCGCCGGTGTGGCGCTGCCGATCGGTTACGCGATCGCCTCGTGGAAGCTGGTCGGCGCTGGGCTGACGCCGCTGATCGCCAGCTCGCAGGCCATTCCCGCCGTTGCCATCGCGCCGCTGTTGGCGTTGTGGGCGGGCTACGGCCTGGCGTCCAAAGTGGCCTTATGCGCGCTAATGGTGTTCTTCCCGATGCTGCTCAACACCGTGCTTGGCCTGCGCCAGGTTGACCACCACCTGATAGAGGCGGCGCAACTCGACGGCGCCCACGCCGGGGCGTTGCTGATTTACATCCAAGCCCCATTGGCCAGACGCGCCGTGCTCACCGGGCTGCGCGGCGGCTTCACCTTGTCGATCACCGGCGCCGTGGTCGGCGAATACGTGATCGGCGGCAGCCGGGGGCTCGGCCAAATTGTGGCCGTCCAAGCAAATATGAACGACACCACCGGCCTGTTTGCCACCGTGCTGACGCTGTGTGTGCTGGCGGTGGCGATACACGTCGCAATGATCGGCCTTGAGGCCTTAACCGACCCAACCAGAGAGAGGAACCCCCGATGAAGCCCCGACTTCTTGCGGCCGTCATCGCCATTCTGCTCACGCTGACCGCGTGTGGCTCAGGCGGCACCACCGCCCTGACGAAACTGACCATCGGCCTGACCTACCAGCCGGACATCCAGTTTGCCCCCATTTACGTGGCCGCCGAAAAGGGTTACTTTACAAACGCCGGGTTGGACGTCACCATCCGCCACCACGGCGCCAGCGAGTCGCTGTTCGGCGCCCTGCAGGCCGGCCAAGAGGACGTGGTGTTCGCCGGCGGAGACGAGATGATGCAGGCCCGCTCGCAGGGCGTCGACGTCATCAACATTGCCACCGTCTACCAGCAGTACCCGGCCACCGTCCTTGTACCGGCGGCGACGCCGGTCACAGACATGACATCGCTGCGGGGCAAGAGTATCGGCTTGCCGGGGGAGTACGGCGAAAACTGGTTTGCCCTGCTTCTTCTGCTGCAGCAAGCCGGCATGACAAGGGACGATGTCAACGTCGTCAGCATCGGCTACACCCAGCAGGCAGCGCTGATGAGCGGCAAGGTTGACGCCGTCGTCGGCTTCATCAACAACGACGCTGTGCGCTTCGACCAGGCCGGTTTCGCGGTGCAGGCGCTGCAACTGCAGGGCCTGGTCGGCGCCGGACTCGGCGTCTCGTCGCAGACCCTGCAGACCCAAACGCCGGCGCTGAAAGCCATGTGGGGCGCCATCGCCAAGGCGCTGAAGGTGTGTGTGGACGCCCCCCAGCAGGCCATCGATGCCGCCAAGGTTTACGTGCCAGGCTTGGATCAGGCCGACAACCAGGCCGTGGCCACGGCCACTCTCTTTGCCTCAACCCACCTGTACGGCACCACTTTCGGCCAGCAAAACGCCGCCACCTGGGCTTCCATGGCCGACTTCATGGCTGGCGTCGGCTTGCTGGACAAGCCGGTGGTGGCGACCGACGCCTACACGACGGTGATAGTGCCGCCGATCATGTCTTAAGGAACGGGATGGTCGCCGTCGTATTCGGCGAACTTCGGGGCGGTCTTGTGCAGGATGAACACCGCGGCCACGCAGGCCAGGCCACCGATTAGGGATGCCGCCCCGACCGGCACAGGCACATACGGACGCAGCGCGCTGGCGCCACCACCGGCCACCACGCGTCCCAAATTGGGCCCACCGCTAACGACGACAGTAAACACTCCTTGGAGACGCCCGCGCATGTCGTCAGGGGTGGCCACCTGCAAGATCGTGTTGCGGAAGATGCTGGAGATCGAGTCGAAGGCACCGGCGGCTGTTAGGCAGAACCCGCTTGCCACCAGCGCCCACATCACCACGTGCTGGGGGTGATTGCTGCCAACGCAAAGCAGCACGACTCCAAACCCGGCGATGGACGCACCCCAGCCCACCACCATGAACAGCACCACAAGACCTTGGCGGCGCACCCGCCCGAGCGGGCCGGATAACAGCATGGCCAGTGTCGCGCCGATGGCGATGAACGCCGTCAGCCACCCGGCGGTGGTATCACCACCACCGATCATGTCCGTGGCCACCGCCGGGAACAGCGCCCACGGCCCGGCCAGGATCATGGCGGCCATGTCAACAAGGAAGGTCATGCGCACGTTCGGGCGCGTCGCCAAATAGCGGAAACCGTCGACGATCGATCGGAAGCCGCCGGGTGGCGCTACACTACCGGCGTCCGCACTCGGCAGCGGGCGGATGGGCGGCAGGCGGAAAAGCGCGTACAAAGCGGCGGTGTAGGTGATGGCGTCGATGGTGTAGGCCCACTGGAATCCGAACGCCGCCACCGTCATGGCACCCAGCAGCGGGCCGACGATCACCGACAACGTCGATGTGCCGCTGTTCAGCGCGTTGGCCGCTGGCATCAGTTTCATCGGGATCAGGCGTGGGATGATGGCGCTGCGGGCCGGCTGGTTCACGGCCTGGGCGCCGGACTGGATGGCGATCAGCCCGTACAGTAGCCACACTGAGTCAACATGAAACCAGGCCTGCAACCCGATGCAAATGGTCGTGCACCACAGCACAAACGATGCGATCAGCGCGACCTTGCGGCGGTCGTAGCGATCGACCAGCGCGCCGCCGTACAACCCCAACACGATCAGCGGCACCAGCGCGAACGCGCCGAGCAGGCCGACAGCCAGCGTCGAGTTAGTCAGATCGTGCACCTGCAGGCTCATAGCCATGGCAGTGAACTGCATGCCAAACGTCGCGAGCGCCGCGCCGGCCCATAGACGGCGAAACGGCGGGCTGACGCGTAGCGGTGTGAGATCTGCCAGAAGCCGGGGCATAATAAGGCGACTCTATACCACCGGCAGGGTAGCCTTGATAGTTGTCCGAAAGAAGGGAGCCGCCATGGCCGAGCCGCAGAAGGCCGACCTCTTCACGGCGTCCCACCCATTGCACCTGGCAGGCGGCGCGCAGCTGGACCAGGTGAGCGTTGCCTACGAGACCTACGGCACGCTGAGTAAGGCGCGCGACAACGCGGTGTTCGTCTGCCATGCGCTGACTGGCGACGCCCACGCCGCCGTCTGGTGGTCGAATATGATCGGGCCGGGCCGGGCGATCGACACCGACAAGTGGTTTGTCATCTGCCCGAACCTGCTGGGCGGCTGCCAGGGCACCACGGGGCCCAGCTCCATCAACCCCGCTACCGGCCACGTCTTCGGCCTCGATTTCCCGCTGCTGCACATGCGTGACTTCGTCACCGTCCACCGCGCACTGCTCGACCACCTTGGCGTGGCCCGCCTGCACGCCGCCATCGGCGGGTCGCTCGGCGGCATGCAGGTGCTGCAATGGGCGCTTGACTTCCCGGACCAGATAGCCAAGCCCATCGTGATCGCGGCGTCCAGCCGGCTCACCGCCCAGAACATCGCCTTCTCGGCGGTGGCGCGCGAGGCGATCATGCAGGACGAAAACTTCGCCGGCGGACGCTTCGCCGAACAGGGCCGCAACCCCGACGTCGGCCTGGCCATCGCCCGCATGATGGCCCACATCACATACCTGAGCGAGCAGGCGTTCACGTCAAAGTTCGGCCGGGCGCCGCAGGGGGCTGTGGCCAGCCCCGGCTTCGGTGTGGACTTCGCCGTCGAAAGCTACCTGCGCCACCAAGGCCAAAGCTTCCTGACCCGCTTCGACGCCCTGAGCTACCTGTACTTGAGCCGCGTCATGGACTACTTCGACCCCTTCGCCACCCCCATTGGCACCCTGACCGGTAGTGCCCATTTCCTGGTTATTAGCTTCGATTCCGACTGGCGGTTCGCCACCTCACACTCGCTTCGGATCGTGCGCCAATTGGTGGACGCCCACGCGGCAGTCACGTTCCGCGAGATCGAATCGCCGTGGGGCCACGACTCCTTCCTGCTGGATGTGCCAGAGTACCTTGATACCGTTCGCGCCTTCATCGAGGCGCCGCACCTGGAGGTGAGGGCGTCATGACTGATCTTCGCGCCGACCTCGCCCGCATCGCCGGCCAGATACCGGTGGGCTCCCGCGTGCTTGACCTTGGCTGCGGTGGCGGCGAGCTACTGCGCTACCTGATCTCGCGGCAGGGTTGCGCCGGGTTGGGCGTCGAGCACAATGGGGACGCCCTGCTCTGCGCCATCGCTAACGGTGTTCCGGTGATGGATCTCGACATCGACGCCCAGTTGGACCAGTTCGCCGATGATTCCTTCGATGTCGTCGTATTGTCGCGGACCCTGCAAACCGTGCGTCACCCAGTCGAGGTGCTGCGCCAGATAAGCCGCATCGGTGGCCGGCTGATCGTCTCGATGCCAAACTTCGCGTACTGGCCCCACCGGCTGAGGTTGCTGCGCGGCTCAATGCCACGCTCGTCCGACCTGCCGTTCGACTGGTTCGACTCGCCCAACCTGCACTTCGCCACCCTGGTGGGCCTGGAGGCCCTGTTCGCCACGCTCGGCCTGCACATCGAGCACCGCTTCGCGCTCCGCCCTTCGGGTCACCTGGTGAGATGGCTGGCCAACATCCGGGCCGGCTCGGCGATTTATGTGCTACGAACGGAAACCATGTCATGAAAGCGGGGGCATTGGCGCTGCTGGCGCTCGGCTTCGGCATGACCACCGGGCTGGGATTCCAGCCCATCGGCTGGTGGTGGGCCACCATCGCCGGCTTCGCCGGGTTCGTGATCATACTGAACAACCTTGGCCCGCGCCGCGGGTTCTGGGTGGGCTACATCTTTGGCCTCGGCTTCTTCGGCATGACGGTGTGGTACGTGGTCAACTTCGGCTGGTGGGCCGCCGCGGCGCTGATCGCCTTCCTCGCCCTGTGGGGCGGGCTCGTCGGCTGGGCCACCGCCTGGATCACAACGTGTGGGACGGCGTGGCTGGCGTCCGCGTACCCAGTGGTGGCGGCCTGCGCCTGGACCGGCTCCGAGTGGGCGGCACAGCGCGTGCCATTCGGTGGTTTCTGCTGGTCGCGCTTCGTCTACACCGTGGCCGACCAACCGCTGGGCGGCCTGTTGCCTGTCATCGGCGCCGGCGGGGTGAGCTTCCTGGTGGCTCTGAGCGGCGCCCTTCTGGCTTGGCTGTTCCTCAGTAAGCTTTGGAGACGCCGCGTTTTGATCGCTGCAGTGATCACCCTATTGATGATCAGTGGCGGCCTGCTGCGGCTCTGGCCGGCACCAAGCCAGGACGGCGCCGTCAACGTTGGCATGATCCAGGGCAACGTCGACTCGACGGCCGGGCCCACATCGATGGGCTACCCGCGCAGCGTCACCTCAATGCACCTAAGCGAAACGATCATGGCCCTTGCCACCTGGCACACCTCCGGGACCCCGTTGCCCGACATGATCACCTGGCCGGAAAACTCGACCGACACCGACCCGACATACGACGCTGACACGGCAACCATGGTCACGGAGGCGAGCAACCTGTCCGGGCTGCCCATGCTGATCGGCGTCATCTCGCTTGGCCCAGGCGACGGCGAGCGCCAGACCACCGCCTTGTGGTGGCTGCCGGGCGTCGGCCAGGTGGCGCGTCTGGACAAGCGGAACCTGGCGCCGTTCGGCGAGTTCGTGCCTTACTATTCCATCTTGAGCAAGCTGGTGCCGATCACCAAAGAGGTCGGCCTGCAGGGCGTGCCCGGCACAAAACCGGGCGTCTTCAATGCAACGATCGGCGGGCGCGACCTCATCGTCGGCAACACCATCTGCTACGAGCTGGCCTACGACGCCACCGTCTACGACACGGTGCTGCACGGGGCCAACCTGCTGACAGTCCAGTCGTCCAACGTGTCGTTCAACGGCACGTGGCAGCCTCAGGAGCAGTGGGCCATCACCCGGGTGCGCGCCATGGAGCTGCGCCGCTGGATGGTGGTCACCACCACGGCGTCGCTTTCCGGGCTGATCGATCCGCACGGGCGCGCCGTCGATGTGACCCAGCCGCACACCGGCGCCTTCCGCCTGTACAGCGTGCCCCTCGGAGACGGGGTGACACCCGGGGTTTACATTGGCCCGTGGTTCGAACGCCTTGTGTCGCTGATGGCGGCGGCGGGCGTGCTGTATGGCCTAGCCATGAGGCTTCGGCGCAGACTACACTTAACAAAACAGCCAGTTCAGCAAGGAGAATGAACATGACACCGGCACGCCCACTCGTCATAATACCGACATACAACGAGGCGGGGAATCTTGAGCCCATCGTGGGGCGTCTACGCCTTGCGGTGCCCACCGCCGAAGTGCTGGTGGCAGACGACAACTCGCCCGATGGCACCGGTGCGATCGCCGACCGTCTGAGCCAGGCTGACGCCCAGGTGCACGTGCTGCACCGCGAGGCCAAGCAGGGGCTGGGCGCCGCCTACCTGGCTGGCTTCGACTGGGGCCTGCGGCGCGACTACGACGCGCTGGTGCAGATGGACGCCGACGGCTCACACCAGCCGGAGCAGCTGCCCAACCTGCTGGCAGCGCTCGACTACGCAGATATGGTCAAGGGGTCGCGTTGGATGCGCGGCGGCACCGTTGTCAACTGGAGCCGGCAGCGCGAGCTCTTGAGCCGGGCGGCGAACATCTGGGTGCAGATGGCCATGGATCTGCCGGTGCACGACTCGACGGGTGGGTTCAACGCCTACCGGGCAACTATTTTGGGACGCCTCGATTTGGGTGCCGTCGACACCAGGGGCTATGGCTTCCAGGTCGACATGACCCGGCGCGTGCTGGAGGCCGGGGGAGTGGTGGCCGAGGTGCCGATCGAATTCCAGGAGCGTATCAGCGGCGAGTCGAAGATGTCAGGCTCGATCATCCAGGAGGCTTTGATCAGCACGGCCAAATGGGGTGCCGGGCGGCGGTGGCAAGAAGTCAAGATTCTTCACGGCATGCTGTTCGATAAGGTGAAGTCGTTAGCGGTGCGTCCGCAAGCAGGCGCTCAGTAGTGCACAGTGGTGCGAACCACTTCGAGGCGCTCGCGAAGTAGCTCTTCGAGTTCTGGTATCGTGCGGCGCTCGCGCAGCATGTCCCAGTGGGTGCGGGGTGGCTTGGCATCCCGGTTTTCCACCCTTACTCCGTCGGTGCGGGTGGCGATATGACCGCAGCGCGGGCAGTCCCACTCGGTGGGCAGCTCGGCCTCGATACTGAAGGTCATTTCGAAGTGATGCCCGCTGGCGCAGTCGAAGCCGAGCATCTGACGGGGGGCAAACTCGATGCCTTCCTCGTCCTCGAAACTCTTAGCGCCTAGCCCCATACCACGAAGGGCCCGATCAGCCATCACAACCTCCTAATAAGTCAACTTTCTATCCTACTGGAGCAGTCAACCCTGACCAAGTATTAGTCTCTGAATGGTTCGATGGCGGCGCCAAGGGCGTTGAGCCGCACAGGCAGGTCCTCGTAGCCGCGGTTGATCATGTAGACATCGCGCAGCACCGATGGCGTGTCCGCCGCCAGCATGGCAAGCATCAGGCAGACGGCCGGGCGCAAGGCCGGCGGTGAGACCATCTCGCGGCCGTGCCAGGTGGTGGGCCCGACGACCACCAGCCGGTGCGGGTCGAGTAGCTGGATGTTGGCGCCCATCTGCGACAGCTGCAGCAGGTGGATGGCCCGGTTCTCGTAGACCCAGTCGTGGATGATGGTCTGGCCTTGCGCGCAGGCGGCGATCAGCGCGAAGAACGGCAGGTTGTCGATGTTCAGCCCGGGGAACGGCATGGGCGCGATCTTGTCCTGCGGGGCGCGCATCTGCGACGGATAGATGGTCACGTCCACCAGGCGCGTGCCGCCGTTGTGCGACGGGTACTCAGGGCTGCGGTCGAACTTCAGGCCCATGGACTCGTCGAGCACCGAGAATTCGATCTCCAGGAACTCCACCGGGCAGCGGGTGATCGTGAGCTGCGAGTTGGTGACGATGGCCGCGGTGATCAGGCTCATCGACTCGATCGGGTCTTCCGAGATGCTATACGACAGGTCCATGTCAATGGCTTCAACGCCATGGATGGTCAGTGTCGTCGTGCCGATGCCCTCGATCTGCACGCCGCACTGAGTCAAGAAGAAGCAGACATCCTGCACCATGTAGTTGGGGCTGGCGTTGCGTATCACGGTGGTGCCCTTGGCGATGGACGCCGCCATCAGGGTGTTTTCCGTGACGGTGTCGCCGCGCTCTGTCAGCACGATGTGCCGGTCGGTGCTCGTATCGGGGTTGACGGTGCAATGGTACAGGCCGCCGGTGGCCACCACGTCGAGGCCGAAGTGGTGCAACGCCTGCAGGTGGGGCTCGACGGAGCGGGTGCCAAGCGAGCAGCCGCCGGCGTAGGGCAGCTGGAACTGGTCGTTCTCGTGGATCAGCGGGCCCAGAAACATCAGGATGCTGCGGGTGCGCCGGGCGGCGTCCTCATTGATACCGGCCAGGTTCAGCGACTCTGGGCGGTGGATTGTGAGATCCTTGCCGTCGGCCGACCACACCATTTCGACGCCGATGCTGGTCAGCACTTCGATCAGGCGGGCGACCTCCTCGATGTGAGCGATGCCGCGCAGCACGGTGCGGCCGCGGTTCAACAGGCTGGCGCACAGCAGGGCGACGGCCGCGTTCTTGCTGGAACGCGTCTCGATCGAGCCTTCCAGGTGCGTCCGCCCATCGATGCGGAAGTTAAGGGTGCCATGGGCGCTGGACGGTACGATCAGCTGGCTTTCCAGCACGTCGGCGATGCGCCGGATGGTTTCGAGTGAGAGGTTCTGGTTGCCCGATTCTATACGACCAACAGCCCCCTGGCTGGTGTTCAGAAGTTCGGCTAGTTCTGCCTGCGTTAGCCCCCGCTGTTTGCGGGCGTCGCGAATCAGGCGCCCAATATTGGCTGGCGATGGAGTGATGCTCACAGCGAATAGCCTACCGCAAGGAAAGTCTATTTGAGCCCAGGTATCTCATTTGTGAGATAGAGTCGTTACATGACTGCTGTTGATATTTTGGTGCTCGGAGGCGGGCCCGGGGGATACGTGGCGGCTATCAGGGCCGCCCGGCTAGGGCGAACCGTCGCGGTTGTCGAGGGTCGCTGGTGGGGCGGCGTGTGCCTTAACGTCGGCTGCATTCCGACGAAGGCGCTGTTGCGAAATGCCGAGGTGGCCGACCTGGTGAGTCGGCGCGGCGCCGAGTTCGGTTTGACGGGCGACGTGCACGCCGACTACACGTTGGGTTGGCAGCGCAGCCGCAAGGTGGCGGACGCCATGTCGCGCGGTGTGGCGATGCTGCTGAAGAACAACCAGATCACGGCCGTGGAGGGCTGGGGCACGTTCACCGGCCCGCACACTATGCAGGTGCGGGGGAGCGATGGTGTTGTCAGCGAGTGGCAGTTCGAGCAGGCGATCATCGCCACGGGGACGAAGCCGGTGGGTCTGCCAGGTGTTGACATCGGTGGGCGCGTCATGACGTACGAGCAGTTGATCATGGCGCAGCAGGCGCCGAAAACCCTTGTCATCGCTGGATCGGGGGCCATCGGCGTCGAGTTTGCGTCTCTGATGGCAAGCTTTGGCACCCAGGTGATGATCGTCGAGGCGATGGACCGGCTGCTGCCGGGCGAGGATGAGGCCATCGGCACCGAGTTGGCGCGCTCCTTGCGCCGGCGCGGCATCAGTTACCGATTGGGGACGCCCGTATTGGGCGTCGAACAAGGCAACGATTCCGTTTCCGTGCGAGCCGGGGGAGAGACGCTGGTGGCGGACGCCCTACTCCTGGCGCTCGGTTTCAGCCCGGTGGTCGATGGGTTCGGGCTGGAATCCTTGGGTGTGGTAAAAGATCCCAAGGGCTACATTGCGGTGGACGCCGCGATGCGAACCAACGTGCCGGGAATCTTCGCCATCGGCGACGTCACCGGCAAGCTGATGCTGGCCCACGTGGCGTCCGCCCAAGGTGTTGTGGCCGCCGAAGCCGCCTGTGGGCTCGCGCCGGCACCGCTCGACTACGCGCTGATGCCGCGCGCCTACTACTGCGAGCCTCAGGTGGCGGCGTTCGGCATGACCGAGGCGCAGGCCAAGGACGCCGGGCGCGAGGTGGCTGTGTCACGGTTCCCGTTCTCGGCCAACGGCAAGGCGCAGGGCCTCGGCGAGCGCGCCGGGTTCGTCATGATGGTGGCCGATGCCGCCACGCACCAGCTGCTCGGCGCCCACATGGTGGGTCCCGGTGTGACGGAGTTGCTGGGGGAGCTGACGCTGGCGGCCCGCTGCGGGTTGACCACCGAACAAATTGCCCACAACGTGCACGCCCACCCCACGCTGTCGGAGGCGGTTAAGGGCGCCGCCGAGGGGATTGGCGGACGCCCCATCGACCTTTGATTCCCCTCCCTTGGAGGGGTGGCGCGAAGCGACGGGGTGGTCTCATTCGCCGAGCCCGGTGCCCACTTTGCGGGCGGTGTCGACCCACTCGTGGTCGGGTGGCACGAGCTTGATCTTGCCGGCTACCTCACTCAGGGGCACGGCCTCGGCGGCTTCGCCGCGGGCGGCGACGAGCACACCGAACTGGCCGTCTTCTACCAGATCGGCGGCGGCGGTGCCAAGGCGGGTGGCCAGAAGCCGGTCGGCGGCGCAGGGTGTACCACCGCGCTGCACGTAACCGAGGATGGTGACGCGGGACTCCAGGCCAGTAGCCGACTCCAGCTCACGGGCCAGTTTGAATGTGTGTTCGCGCTGGGAGTCCTCGACGTTGGCCAGGTGCATCTTGGCGGCGCGTTTTTCCTCTGGTGAGCGGGCGGCGTCCACAAGTAATCTGGCTGCCTCGAGATCTGCCACGTCGGGTACCTCGCGGGCGCCTTCGGCGATGGCGACGACGCTGAAGTGGCTGCCGCGGGCGGTGCGGGCCTTGATGGTGTCGACGATTGAATCGACGCGGTAGGGGATTTCCGGTATCAAGATGATGTCGGCGCCACCTGCAAGTCCGGCGCCCAGCGTCAGCCACCCGGCCCTATGCCCCATCAGCTCCGCCAAAATGATGCGGTGGTGGCTGTGGGCGGTGCTGTGCAGGCGGTCGATGGCGTCGGTGGCGATCTCCATGGCGGTGGCGAAACCGAACGAGGTGTCGGTGCCTTCGATGTCGTTGTCTATCGTCTTCGGCAGCACAATGACGTTCAACCCGGCGTCCGCCAATTTCTTCGCGTTCTTGGCCGTGCCACCGCCGCCCAACAGCACCAGGGCGTCCAACCCGTTCTTCTGGTAGTTCTCGACCACGGTTGGCACCATGTCGACCGGGCCCTCTTCGGTCATGAACTTTTGCACCTTGTCGCGGCTGGTGCCAAGGATGGTGCCGCCGATGGTCAGGATGCCGGAGAGGGCGCTGGGCCCGAGTGCCGTGGTGCGGTTTTCGACGAGTCCGCGGATGCCGTCGCGGAAGCCAATCATTTGCCAGCCGTAGTGGCCGATGGCCGTCTTGCCGAATGCCCGGATGACCGCGTTCAACCCGGGGGCGTCGCCGCCGGCGGTCAGAATGCCGATGCGTTTGTTGTTGCCTGTCATGGACTCCAGATTATCGCGTCGGCGCGGTATAAGACGTGATGCCGGGCGCTCGTAGCATTGTCCGATAATCGACATTATGTCAGATTGCGGATATCCTCAAGTCCTCGACGCGGACTCTATGGCATGACGCAGCGTCGGCGCTTGCTGTCGAAACTGATCCCAGGTCAACACCCACGGGACTTGGAAGGACGATCCAGTCGTACTAACTATCACATTTCCGTATTGGGCGATCCCACCTTGCATATCTCCTTGGCGGTTCGTACTCCACATCATTGCTACATTGTCAGTCGAAGATGCAGGCACTGTCTTGAAGCTGGTGCTACGCAGGTTTTCTCCCAGATGCTCACAGGCCTCAATCATGTTCATGTACGAAGCCGCGTGCTGGGTTGAGTCAAAGAGCCAGGCGCCGTTCGTCAATGATTGGGTCTGGACCATATTATCTAGGCCACGACCAAGAAAACCTTGGAACCCTTCTTGGACTGCCTCGAACCCAAGTCCGTCCATGCAGGCCTGAACGGCCGAGTCACCATCAAGTTGGAGCGGCTTCGCACCTGCTGTCGCCCCAATTGCGTCAGAGGATTCCTCAGACAATTCTGGCCACGCCACGGTTGACTCCTGCAATAACCATACAAACTGAGCCAAGCTCAGTGTAGGACCCAGCGTAGTGCCATTCAGCTTCGGCGAAGAAGGTCGAAACACGACTATTAGCAACACAGCTAAAGCGATAACAACGACTCCCGCAATGCCGATGACCCAAGAGCGCTTTGATCGGCGATTACTTCTGGCACTCGCATACGACGAAAAGCTAGGCACTGTGGTCTGCTGAGTTGTTACGATCTGCGCCACTGGCGACGCAGAGACCAGTCGATTAGTCACGGCCTGCTTGGTGGCAACATCTCCGTTGGCGTCCAGCCACT